>JAESGV010000138.1_pt1 | contig 91907 bp, 88 predicted proteins | sample 9269781 | NCBI WGS metagenome assembly JAESGV01 (sample SAMN15741586, study PRJNA653496) | algae metagenome | isolation source: Tildeniella torsiva UHER 1998/13D and co-occurring heterotrophs from... | place: Slovakia: Slovak Paradise National Park, Hrabusice, Kosice Region | collected 2000-01-01
AAGCGAGGACTTATTCTGACTTAGAAAAAGCGCTGAAAGAAGCGTTTGAACAAGTTTCTCTAGAAGATATCGAAAATTGGTTTACCAATTGCTGTTACTGTACCTCATCAGACTGAGAAATGCTGTATATTCCATAAGCTACTGCGGAAATTCAAAGATAGGGATCAATCGTCGTCTTCAAAAACACCTTTGAAGAACTCGATGGTGTCTTTGAGAACAGCGATAAAGCTGTCGATTTCGGTCTTGGTGTTGTAGAAGTAGAGACTAGCCCGCGCAGTGGAGTCAACTCCCAAAATGCGGTGCAGCGGCTGAGTGCAGTGGTGACCCGAGCGAATGGCAATGCCCGACTGATCCAGCAGGGTGGACAAGTCCTGCGCATGGACACCCTCAACGGTGAACGTAACCAAAGCAGCCCGTCCGCCGCCATCGGCTTGGGGAAGCGGGCCGTAGAGCTTAACTTCCGGAATCGTCTGCGTTTGCTGGTACAGATAGGCCGTCAGCTCGTGCTCGTAGGCAGCAATGTTGTCCATGCCCAGGGCCGAGAGATAGTCTACGGCAGCTCCGAGGGCGATCGCCTCTGCGATCGCTGGAGTCCCCGCCTCAAACTTGTGGGGCAGCGCTGCGTAGGTGGAGTGATCTAAAAACACGTCGGCGATCATTTCGCCGCCGCCCATAAACGGGGGCATGGCCTCCAGCACCTCCAGCTTGCCGTAGAGGAACCCGATGCCGGTAGGGGCACACATCTTGTGTCCAGAGGCAACGAACCAGTCGCAGCCTAGCGCGGGCAAGTTGAGCGGCAGGTGGGGTGCGCTTTGGCAGCCGTCGATCAGCACTTTGGCCCCATGACGGTGGGCGATCGCAATAATTTCCTCCACCGGGTTAATGCAGCCTAGGGTGTTGGAAACATGGTTGACGGCCACCAGGCGGGTCTTGTTGTTGACCAGCTCACGGTATTGGTCGAGGTCAAAGGATTGATCGGCAGTCAATCCCACAAACTTGAGCACCGCTCCGGTACGCTGGGCGACAAATTGCCAGGGCACCAAATTGCTGTGGTGCTCCATCACCGAGAGAATGATTTCATCCCCGGCTTTGAGCGTATTCATACCCCAGGCGTAGGCCACTAGATTGATGGCTTCGCTGGCGTTGCGGGTAAACACAATCTCGTCGCGGCTGGTGGCCTTCACAAAGGCGGCAACCTTATCGCGCGCCCCCTCGTAGGACTCGGTGGCCCGAGCGCTGAGGTTGTGCACCCCCCGATGCACGTTGGCGTTGTCGTTCTTGTAGTAGTGCTGGAGCGCATCTAGCACCGCCTTGGGCTTTTGGGATGTGGCGGCGTTGTCAAGGTACACCAGCGGGTGCCCATTCACCTCCTGATGCAGAATCGGGAAGTCGGCACGAACCTTGGCGGCGAGGGTGAGTTCCTGGGCGACGGTCATAGGGGTGAGGGGGGTATGAGTGGGTTTGAAGGTTGAAAGGTTTGAAGGTTTTAGAATGTTCTAACTTGTTAACTTTCTAACCTTCTAACCCTAGGCTATGTCCATTGAACGATCGCCTCAGCAAGGCGCGATCGCAGCGTCTCAACCGGTATCTTCTCTAAAATCTCCATAGCAAAAGCATAGATCAGCAATCGCTGGGCCTGGGGAGCGCTAATGCCGCGACTTTGCAGGTAAAAAATCTCGTCCGACTGAAGCTGGCTCACCGTCGCTCCGTGGGCGCACTTGACGTTGTCGGCCACGATTTCGAGCTGGGGTTTGGTGTCTACCCGAGCGGTATCAGACAGCAGCAGGTTGCGGTTGAGCTGGCTAGCATTGGTGAGCTGGGCTTTTTGCGCCACGGCCATGCGCCCGTTAAACACGCTGTGGGCTTTGCCATCCACGATCGCCTTATGCTCCTGCTCCACCATCCCGTGAGGATGACTCAGAGCCACCAGGCTGTGGGTGTCAGCGTGCTGGGTGGCGGAGATGGCCCCTAACCCGTAGATCTTAGTGGTGGTTTGCTCGCCGGTTTGGTAGATCTCCCAGTTGTGGCGGGCCAATTTGGCTCCAAACCCAGCAGCGACGCCGATGTACTGGCTATCGCGGGCCTGGGTGACTACAGTCTTGCCGATGTGAAAGGTGCCTGCGCCCTCTCGCTCAATGCGGCTATGGCTAACCTGGGCGTTGGCGTCGAGCCACAGCTCGGTGACGGCATTGGTGAAGTGAGCGGCGGTGGAGTCGCCCCAGAAATCTTCCACCAGGGTAAGAGCGCTACCCGACTCAGCCACCACCAGGCAGCGGGGCTGGGCGACGAGAGGCTTTTCCCCAGCCTGGGATAGATAGATAATCTGAAGCGGCGTCTCAACCACTAGGTTGCGAGGCAGCCAAACCACCACGGCATCCTGAAAGCCGACGGTGTTGAGGGCGGTGAAAACTTCGTGACTGCCGCTGGCCTGGGTGAGGCGATCGCTCAGTTGGCTCTGGAGTTCGGAGCGATCGCCCAATGAACCAACAACCGCCCCCTCTGGCAAGCCACCAAGCTGAGACAGCTCACGATTCACACGTCCGTTAACGACCACCACCTGAGCGCCAGCGGTTTCTGGCAGACGCAGCTCAGCGATATCGGCCTCAGTGACAGAAAACTCTCCAGCGGTGGCAAAGTCGATGGCCAACATGGCCGACAGATCGGTGAAGCGCCAGTCTTCCTGTCGAGTCGAGGGAAAGGTTTGCTCGTTGAGGAAGGAAGCAGCGCGCGATCGCACCTCCTCCAGCCCCAAATTCTCTGGTACTGCTGCCTGCACCGTCTGCGCCAGACCCTTAAGGTAGGCATCACGCTGGTTAGCTGTCCCCAATACACTCACTTCGGATACGGAACTGGTCATTACGCCGTTACCCCCGCGCGAAATTCCTCCAGCACCCACTCGTAGCCACGCGACTCTAGCTGCTTAGCCAGGTCTTTGCCGCCCGTGGTGATGATGCGGCCATCGGCCATCACATGCACAAAGTCGGGAATGATGTAGTCGAGCAGCCGCTGGTAGTGGGTAATTAGCACTACGGCGTTGTCGGCGTTGGCCAGCTGGTTTACCCCACCCGCCACGGTTTTAAGCGCGTCAATATCGAGCCCTGAATCGGTTTCATCCAGAATAGATAGCGCCGGTTCTAGCAGCGCCATTTGCAGAATTTCGTTGCGCTTTTTCTCGCCGCCCGAGAAGCCCTCGTTGACGCTGCGATCTAGAAAAGACGCATCCATCTTCACCACGTCTAGCTTTTCTTCGATCAGGTCGTCGAAGTCAAACACGTCAATTTCGTCTTCGTCCCGAGCTTTGCGGTGGGCATTAAAGGCCACCCGCAAAAAGTCGCGGTTGCTTACCCCAGGAATTTCCAGTGGATACTGGAAGGCAAGGAAAATACCAGCAGTGGCGCGATCGTGGGGATCTAGCTCAAGCAAATCTTGCCCTTTGAACTGAATCTCCCCGGCAGTCACTTCATAGTCGGGATGACCCGCCAGCACCTTCGAGAACGTGCTTTTGCCCGAGCCGTTGAGGCCCATGATGGCGTGAATTTCTCCAGCCCGCACCTCTAGGTTGAGGCCCTTGAGAATTTCGGTGCCGTCTACGGTAGCGCGAAGGTCGCGCACCGAGAGGATGATTTCGCTGTTTTCGTTAATCATGGTTCTTTCGTAGGGTGGGCACCGCCCACCATGCTCCTGCGCAATGAAATTTTGGGTTTTGGATTGGTTTTTCCGGCTCCCCTCTCCTCGTGGGAGAGGGGCTGGGGTGAGGGCCATGGGAGGATTCCGGCGGGGACGGTGCATCGCTTCGCGGATGCACCCTACGGGTAATTCACCCATCTACCCCACCGTGTTCTCAAGCTTCAGGGCCAGCAGCTTGTCCGCCTCGGCGGCAAACTCCATGGGCAGCTTGTTAAACACATCGCGGCAGAACCCGCTGATGATCATCGACACCGCATCTTCCGGCGAAATGCCTCGCTGGGCAAAGTAGAACAGCTGGTCTTCGCCGATTTTGGAGGTCGAGGCCTCGTGCTCGACCTGAGCGGTGCTGTTCTGCACCTGAATGTAGGGGAAAGTATTGGCGCTGGAAGTGTCCCCGATCAGCATTGAGTCGCACTGGGAATAGTTGCGTGCCCCGATCGCCTTTGGCCCGATTTTCACCAGGCCTCGGTAGCTATTCTTTGAGTTCGCCGCCGAAATACCCTTAGAGATAATGGTGCTGCGGGTGTTTTTGCCCACATGCACCATCTTGGTGCCGGTGTCGGCCTGCTGCATGTTGTTGGTCAGCGCCACCGAGTAAAACTCGCCCACGGAGTTATCGCCCACCAACACGCAGCTAGGGTACTTCCAGGTGATGGCCGAGCCAGTTTCTACCTGAGTCCAGGAGATCTTGGAGTTCCTCCCGGCGCAGAGGCCGCGCTTGGTGACGAAATTGTAGATGCCGCCCTTGCCGTTTTCGTCGCCCGCGTACCAGTTCTGCACGGTGGAGTAGTTGATGCTGGCATCATCCATCGCCACCAGTTCGACGATCGCCGCATGGAGCTGATTACTGTCATACATCGGGGCAGTACAGCCCTCCAGGTACGTCACCGAGCTGCCCGATTCCGCCACAATCAATGTGCGCTCAAACTGACCCGAGTCGCCATTGTTAATGCGGAAGTAAGTAGACAGATCCATCGGACACTTAGTGTCTTTGGGAATGTAAACGAACGACCCGTCGCTAAATACCGCCGAGTTCAGCGCCGCAAAGTAGTTGTCGCCGATGGGGATGACGGTACCCAAGTACTTCTCCACCAGGTCGGGGTGCTCTTGCAGCGCCTCGGAGATCGAGCAGAAGATCACACCGGATTCTGCCAGCTTTTCTTTGTAGGTGGTCGCGATTGAAACGCTGTCAAAGATGGCGTCTACCGCTACGTTGGCCAGCCGCTTTTGCTCCGAGAGGGGAATACCCAGCTTCTCGAAAGTTTCGAGCATCGTCGGATCGACTTCATCCAGACTGCCCAGCTTTTTAGGCTGGGTCTTGGGGGCCGAGTAGTAGACGATGTTTTGATAGTCGATGGGCGGATACTTGACGTTGGGCCAGGCGGGCTCTTTCATCGTCAGCCACTTGCGGTAGGCCTTCAGCCGGAACTCCAGCATGAAGGCGGGCTCATTCTTTTTGGCTGAGATCATGCGCACCACATCTTCGCTGAGACCGCGAGGAATGGCGTCGGCCTCAATGTCGGTGGTGAAGCCGTACTTATAGGGCTGGCTGACAAGGGTTTGAACGGAAGCACTCATGACGCGACTCTTTGAACGGGCTGCACGGTTGGGATCGGCGAAACTCGGCGGAGCGAGCAAGCCTCTAAAACTTGTTGGTCTCGGTACGAATAGTCTCGAAGGTAATGTCTTGCTGCTCACCCGCAAAGGGGTTGTCGGAGGTGAGAAAGAGCATGCAGTGGCACTCTTTGCGCTCCTGCATGGGGATGCAGGGGCAGTTCCAGTAAATGGCTTTGACCTCGGCCTCTTTGTCTTCGTAGTGGCGACAGGGGCATAGGGGTGCGCCGAGGTCGTCTTTGTGTTTGGCTAGACCTTCTAGCACCACCGCCGTTACACCAAGGTCGGAGCAGAAGTAGGTGCCGGTGCGCTTGGCGTAGCTCTGGGCAAAGTTGCGCATGAGCTCTAGGTTCTTATCGGTGGCCTGGGTGGTTTTGGGGTCAGTCATTACGGGATTAGTACGCTACACAGCCCAATAATTTTATACAATTAAAGCAACATTTAAGTTGTCTAACTGATCTTAGACTAGTTTAGCAACATAAAGGTTGTCAAAGTAGATTATCGTCCGATGGACTGGGATCGCCCTGGTCTAGGTAGGTATAGTCTGCTGTGGCCATGTCCTCTATAAGTCTTACTGTGGGCCAACGCCATGACCTCTGTGCAGCAACCCTCCACCTCTACAAAAGACGACATTTTGATGCACCTGCTGCGGCAGGGCGAAGCCACGGCACATGACTTGGCAGAGCACTTTGAGGTAAGTACCCAGGCTATTCGCCGTCACCTAAAGGATCTGGAAGCCGAAGCCCTTATTGAGCACCGAGCGGTGCAGGAGGGCATGGGGCGACCCAACCATCTGTATCAGATCAGCGCTAAGGGGCGCGATCGCTTCCCCGCCAAATACGACGAATTTGCCATTTCGCTGCTCGACACGCTAGCGGCCACCATGGGCCAAGATCAGGTGGGCAATGTACTGCGCAAACAGTGGGAGCGCAAAGCGCTGGAGTATCGCGATCGCGTCGGCACTGGCAGCTTAGCTGAACGGGTGGCTCGGCTGGTGCAGCTTCGCCAGGCTGAGGGCTACATGTCTGAGTGGCATGCGGTCAGCGATGGCGATATTCGCCAAACCGGCCCCGGCTACGTCATTACGGAATACAACTGCGCTATTTCCCACATTGCGGAGTCATTCCCCAGCGTGTGCGGCCACGAGCTGGAGATGTTTCAGGTGGCGCTGACCGACTGCTCAGTGCAGCGCACCCACTGGCTGGTCAAGGGCGAACACCGCTGCGGCTACCTGGTGCAGGAGCGCGGCTAGGGGTAAGGATGGGCCGCGCTCATCGGGCTAGAGTCTGCGTTTGAGCACCACCAGGGTAATGTCGTCGTAGATGGTGTGGTCGCCAATGTGGGCATGCACATCGGCCATGATGGCGACCCGCATCTCCTGGGCCGATTGAGCCGAGTGCTGCTGCGCCACCTGGGTGAGGCGGTCTAGACCGTAGAACTTGCGATCGCAGTTCTCCGCCTCGGTAATGCCGTCGGTATAGAGCACAATCGTGTCGCCCACGCCCAGCTCAATCTGGTGCTGGGCAACAAACGCCGAGATATCGGCCACCATGCCCACCGGGTAGCCCAGGTCAAAGGTGTCGATGCGTTCGACCGTGCCGCCGGCGCGCACCACAATCACCTCCTCATGCTGGCCGCTAATGGAGAGTTTGCCATCGCGATAGTCAATCAGCGCCAGCGACAGGTTGCGAAAAGAACTCATCCGCAGGCGGTTTTGGTAAACCACCTCGTTAAGGGCGTTGAAGCAGACCAGAGGATCGGTTTGGTTCAGCGCCCGCAGCATGCGCACCGCCGTCTGGGCCATGATCATCAGCACGCCGCTTTCGAGCCCGTGGCCCGTCACATCGCCAATGCCAATGGTGACCAGGCTGCTGCTGTCTTGCAGAATGTCGTAGTAGTCGCCCCCTACCTCCTCGGCGGCCTCCATGAATCCGGCAATGTCGAGATGGGCGATCGCCGACAGTTCCTCGGGCTTGGGCAAAATCATCTGCTGGAGCTGGCGGGCCACGCTCAGCTCGGCGTTCATGCGGCTGTTGTCGATCTCAAGGGCCTGGTTGAGGGTGCTGATTTCGGCGTTGGCGGCGGTCAGGGCGGCCTCGGCCTGCTGGCGCTGGGCCACCTCTAGGCGCAGCTCAGCCAGGGTCTGCTCTAGACGGCGCGACTGCTGCTCTAGCTCCCAGCTGTACTGCACGCAGCGCGAGACCTCCCCCAGCATTTCGACCACCACATCGGCGGCGGGGAAAGACTCAGCTTCTACCCCCAGCCAGGGCAGCGGGTGGAGCCGCCCCGGACTGGAATGCACCACGCGAAACTGACCATCGGCCTGGGCCTGGCCAATGTGGCATTCTTTTTGCAGATGGTGGTTGGTTTCGCAGCACACCTCACCGCTGGGCGATCGCCAGCACTGCCCATAGGCCGCCGCTCGCACCGCCTCACTGGCCACTGTCTGAGCCTGCTCCACCGCCTGCCGCCACAGATAGACCTGGGTATAGGCGGTCTGAATCGGGTCGCTGGTGACGCGATTGGCCCCGTAGCGCCGTTTGAACTCGGCCACAAACCGCTGGTTAACGGGCGTATCTAGGCTCTGAAAGTAGCTCCAACAGGCGTAGTGGCCAGCGGCGACGGGGCCAATGCGCTGAAGCTCGGCCTCGGCCACGCTCATAGCCATGACGGGCATGTGGTCGGGGGTGAACCCCGCCGTCGCAAACTGCTGATAAAAGGCCAGGTTGCTGTCGCCGTTGAGGGTGCTAAACACGGCATCGGGGCGCACCTGCCGCAGGTCTTGCACAACAGCCTCAAATTCAGTGGCCCCCAGGGGTACGTAAGCATCCCCGACTAGCTCCCCCTGGTGGTGATGCAGCTGGCCCTTAAGAATTTTGTTGGCCACCCGAGGAAACACATAGTCTGACCCCAGCAGGTAGATGCGGCGCTTGCCCTGGGCCAACAGCCACTCTAGAGCCGGTTCAACCTGCTGGTTAGGGCAAGCGCCGCTGTAGAAAATCCAGGGCGACTGCTCTAGCCCTTCGTACTGGATGGGGTACCACAGCAGCATCCGGTGGGCTTCAAAGACCGGCATCACCGCCTTGCGGCTGAGGGATGTCCAACCGCCAAACACCGTTGCCACCTGGTCAACCTCAATCAGCGCCTGGGCCATGGCCGCAAACTGCGCTGGGTCTGAGCCGCCGTCGCGAATCACTGGCTCAAGGGGGCAACCCAGCACGCCGCCCGCCTGGTTAATTTCTGCGATCGCCATCAGAGCGGCATCTACCAGAGGGGTTTCGCTGAGGGCCATGGTGCCGGTCAGCGAGTGCAATAGACCGACACGAATGGGGATAGGGAATTGGGAAGTGACCATTGACGCCAAAAAATCAGGAACTGTCCTTAGAGTGTTCACTGGCTGCCGTAGCGGGCCGATGGCTCGGGGCAAACCTGCGTCGTTCGGCCTAGAAGGTGCCGACAGGGTTGGGGGCAACCGGCGTTGTTCAGCCTAGGTATAACCCCCAAAAAACGGCTGATACGCCGGCATTTTAAACCTAAACCGCACTGGAGGGCTGTCGCTCTATGAGCCATAAGCCGCTGCCACGGTGGCGCTCTGGTGCCGTTGGGTCTAAGTCAAGCGATTCTGGACTGACTCACAAATTCTGCGTCTGCTGTAATCGGCCGAAGTGCTAGGCTGCATGCACCCACAAACGGATGGCGCGATGGTCATGGCCAGAAAAGCTGAGCTTGAGGAGAGGCCATGAGCGGTCAACGGTGTCCCCTATGCAAGGGTGACCAGGGGCAGGAAATCTACCGCGATTGCCCAGAACTGAGCCATCGTCGCGCCTACTACCGCTGCGATCGCTGCAATCTAATCTTTGTGCTGCCCGCCAGCTTTCTCTCCTTCCAGGCCGAAAAAGCTGAGTACGATCTGCACCAAAACTGCGCTCAAGACCTGGGCTACCGTCGGTTTCTGAGTCGCTTAGGGGATCCTTTGCTGGATTGTTTAGCCCCCAGTAGCCAAGGGCTCGACTTTGGCTCTGGCCCTGGGCCAACCCTCTCGGTCATGCTCGAAGCAGCCGGTCACCGCGTCGTCCTCTACGATCCGTTCTATGCTGATGATGGTACGGTTTTTGCTCAACTGTACGATTTCATCACCGCTACCGAAGTCGTCGAGCACCTGCGCCAGCCTCGGATGGAACTCGATCGCCTTTGGAGCTGCCTTAAACCCGGCGGCATCTTGGGAATCATGACCAAACTTTCCCGCGACAATGCCGCCTTTGCTGGGTGGCACTACAAGAGCGATCGCACCCACATCTGCTTTTTTTCGGTGCAGACCTTTGAGTGGCTGGCCGCCCACTGGCAGGCCGAGTTGACGATCGTGGGGCAGGACGTAATTTTGCTGCGTAAGCAATAGCGCAACTACGGTGGCTCAGCGGAGTCGAAGCACCGTAGTCGAAGGATACGACTCCGCTCAGAGTGAAGACGGAGAGGCTAACCTGCCATTACTGACTCTACTGGGGCGGCTTCATCTGCCGCAGCCGCTGAAATCTCAGCGGCTGCGGGTTCCTGGTGGCTAAACACCAGTTTCCCATCCTGCAAATCCACCGTGATGGTTGCGCCCTGGGCAAAGGTGGTCTCTAGAATCTTGGTGGCAATGGGGTTTTCTAACAGCCGCTGGATGGCACGCTTCAGGGGGCGAGCGCCATACACCGGGTCGTAGCCGCTCTCGGCGATGAAGTCGATCGCCGGGGTGGCAATCTCCAGACCGATAGTTTGGTCAGCCAGGCGGCGCTGCACCCGGCGAATTTGCAGAGCCACAATCTTACGCAGCTCACTCTTGCGCAGCGAGTGGAAGAGAATCAGGTCATCCACCCGGTTGAGAAACTCGGGGCGAAACTGCTTTTGCAGCGCCTTGAGCACCTGGGTGCGCATTTCGTCGTAGCGATCGTCGTCGCCCGCCAGCTCTAGAATGTGGTCGCTGCCCAGGTTGCTAGTCATGATCACCACGGTGTTGCGGAAATCGACCCGATGACCCTGGGAATCGGTGATGCGACCATCGTCGAGCACCTGCAAGAGAATGTTAAACACGTCAGGGTGAGCTTTTTCGACCTCGTCGAGCAGCACTACTGAGTAAGGGTGGCGGCGCACCGCTTCAGACAACTGGCCCCCATCCTCGTAGCCCACGTAGCCGGGGGGTGCCCCCACCAGCCGCGACACGGCATTTTTCTCCATATACTCCGACATGTCGATGCGGATCAGCGCATCTTCGGTGTCGAACAGAAACTCGGCCAGGGCGCGGGCCAGCTCGGTTTTGCCCACCCCGGTCGGCCCCATAAATAGGAAGGAACCCAGGGGGCGACCCTGGTCGTTCATGCCCGCTCTGGCGCGGCGAATGGCGGCGGCGACGGCTTCTACGGCTTCGTCTTGGCCGATCACCCGCTCGTGCAGGTGGCCTTCGAGCTGGAGCAGCTTTTGGCGCTCCGACTCCATCAGTCGGTTGACGGGGATGCCCGTCCACTTGGCGACAATTTCGGCAATGTCGGCCTCGGTGACCTGCTCGCGCAGCAGGGTGTTGCCCTGGGCCTGCACTTCAATTAGCTGGGCCTCTAGGGTTTCGCGATCGCGCTGAATCTTCTCCAAACTGTCGTACTTGAGTTTGGCGGCCTTATTGAGGTCGTAGGCTCGCTCGGCCTGTTCGATTTGCAGGCGAATCTGATCCTCTTCATCTTTCAGGTTGTGAATAGCGTCGAGGGCTTGCTTCTCGCTCTGCCACTGACCGCTAAACTCCTGCTGCTTGGCCTGGAGTTCGGTAATCTCTTGCTCAATGCGGCTGAGACGGCTGCGGGAGGCCTTGGTGGCCGTCCCGTTTTCACCCTCCAGGGAGAGCTTTTCCATCTCCAGCTGCATGAGGCGACGCTCGATGCCCTCCAGCTCTTCGGGTTTGGAGGTGATCTCCATTTTGAGCTTGGCGGCGGCTTCATCCACTAGGTCGATGGCCTTATCGGGCAAAAAGCGATCGGCAATGTAGCGATCCGATAGCACCGCCGCCGCCACCAGGGCGCTGTCGGCAATATCGACGCCGTGGTAAGACTCATAGCGCTTTTTCAGCCCCCGCAGAATGGAGATGGTATCTTCGGCACTGGGCTGGCCCACATAAACCTGCTGAAAGCGACGCTCTAGAGCAGCGTCTTTTTCGATGTGCTTGCGGTATTCGTCGAGGGTGGTGGCCCCAATGCAGCGAAGCTCGCCCCGCGCCAGCATCGGCTTGAGCAGGTTGCTGGCATCCATGGTGCCCTGTCCGGCCCCGGCTCCGACCACGGTGTGTAGCTCGTCAATAAACAGCACGACCTGCCCAGCGGAGTCGGTGACTTCCTTAAGCACCAGCCGCAGTCGTTCTTCAAATTCGCCGCGAAACTTGGCCCCGGCGATCAGCCCGCCGATGTCGAGGGAAATTAACGTGCGGCCCTTGAGCGATTCGGGCACCTCGCCATTGATAATGCGCTGGGCCAGGGCTTCGGCGATCGCCGTCTTGCCCACTCCCGGTTCGCCAATCACCACCGGGTTATTTTTCGTGCGCCGCGACAGCACCTGAATCACGCGGCGGATCTCGTCGTCGCGTCCAATTACGGGGTCGAGCTTGCCGTCGCGGGCGAGCTGGGTGAGGTCAATGCCGTATTTCTCTAGCGCATCGTACTGCGACTCGGGGTTCTGATCGGTGACTTTCTGGCTGCCGCGCACCGCCTGCACCGCCGCTATCATTTCTGGGCCTTCTACGTTAAAGCCCCGCAGTAGCCGACGGCCAATGCGCTCGTCTTCCTGAAAACCCAGCAGCAGGTGCTCGACGGAGATGAACTTGTCTTTGAGGGTTTGGCGGGCCGCTTCGGCCTGATCGAGCATGCGATCGAGGCTCTGACCCAGGTAGAGGTTGCTGTCAACACCGGGGCGCACGCGGGCCTGGCGCTGGGCAAAGGTTTCTAGCTCGTCAAGAATCTGGTCGCTGTCGAGGCCGGCCTTGGCCAGTATCTTGTGGGCCAGCCCATCTTCTTCCTGGTCGAGCAGCGCGATGATGACATGCTCGACCTCCATATATTGATGTTTGCAGCGGCGAGCCACGTCCTGGGCCTCAACAATGGCGTCCCAAGCTTTGGCGGTAAACTTATCCGGATCGGTTGGCTGCATAATCTCCGTGGGCGGGCAGGCTTGCGCTTTGCTTTTTGTAACGGTTGGACGTTCAGTATATCAGTTGGGCGCTGGGCCTGCGGCCCTGGGGTGTAACGCCTGGGTAGAGCATAGGCTGGTTTGTCGCCACAAGCTGTTCAGCCATTCCCCACTACTGGCCACCGCCTCCGAGCAAGTGAGGCAATTCTGGCGGTTAACCCATGGGTGCAGAGTCAGCCCCAACCGGCCCGTTTAGTAGCGAATGCGGGGATCAATATAGGCATTTAAAATATCGATCGCAATGCTGAGCACCGCCACAATCATGGCAAAAAACACCATCAATCCCTGCACCACCGGGTAGTCGCGCTGGGAGATCGCTTCGTAGAGGCGGTTGGCCAGCCCTGGCCACGAAAACGTCACCTCCGTGAGCACCGCACCTCCCAGCATTGAGGCAAAGGTCAAGCCCAAAATCGTAATTACCGGAATCATCGCATTCTTCAGCGCATGCACCAGCACAATGCGCCGCTCTGGAATGCCCCGCGCTCTGGCCGCCTCCACGTAGTCTGCGGCCAGGGTCTGCTTCAGGTTGACACGCACCATACGCTCAAACACGCCGCTGATTAAAATCCCCAGGGTGAGGCTGGGCAAAGCCAGGTAATACAGGGTGGTAAAAAACGCACTAAAGTCAAGCGTCAGCAAGCTATCCAGCAGATACAGCCCAGTTGGCCCAGCCGGGGGCGCGGCCCGCAGCGGGTAGCGCGTGCCGATGGGGAACCAGCGCAGCTGCACCGCAAAAATGAGCTGCAAGATCATGCCAAACCAATACATCGGAATGGCGTAGGTAATAATGCCAAACAGCCGTCCCCCCGCATCCAGCGGCGAGTTGGGGCGCGAGGCCGCCAGCGCACCGACGCCGACTCCCACCACCGTGGCGACAATCATGCCGCACACCGTCAGCTCCACCGTAGCGGGAAAGTGCGCCCGAATAATTTGCCACACGGTCTGCCCCTGGGTCGCCAGAGAAGACCCCAGATCCAGCCGCAGCAGATCCCCTAAGTAGCTCAAGTATTGAATGAACAAGGGCTGATCTAGGCCAAGCTGCGATCTGAGCGCATCCTTCGCTGCCGCCGGAGCCCGCGCCCCCAGCAGTGCATCGACTGGGTCACCCGGCGTCGCCCGCAGCAGCAAAAACACCACCGTAGTGATGGTCAAGATCATCAGCGGGGCCAGCAGCAGCCGGGTGAAGATGTAGTAACGCAGAGCGGCAGAGCGAGAGGACATGGGAAATAGGGAGGGGAAGGAACCAGGAAATTAGTTGCGGTCTTGCCAGGATTTTGGATCGCGTCGGCTGTGAAAGACAGCTGTTACAATCAATCGACTCGACACAGCGCGGTAGTAAATAGCGTAAGGAAATCGTTGCACCAGCGCGCAGCGAACATCTCGATAGACCACCACATAGGCGGCTGGCATCAAGGCAATACGGCCCAGCGTATCGCTAACGCAGTCTAAAAACTCATCCCCTAGACCTGACTTTTGGCTTTCGTACCAGCGATGAGCCTCGCGTAGCTCTCCACTGACCTCTGGGCGGAAAACCAAAGCGTAGTTCATGCCTCTTCTTTAATCGTTGCTTTTACCTCGTCCCAGGTCAATACATTTTGGGGATCGGTGTCGTAGGCATCGATGCGACGATCCAGCTCTTGTTTCTGGTCGTCGGTTAAATCGAGATGGACTTGCTCAGCGGCAATGCTGTCCCAGATGGCCTGTACCAGGTGGATTCGCTCCTCTAGGCTGAGGGATTTAATCTCGCTGAGCGTAGCTGCAATATCCATGCCAGGACACCTGCTCTAGGGGTTAAGTAAGGCTATTTCTCAACTATAAGACCCATGACAGCAGGACTACCCTCGGGAAATTTTCCACAGCAAAAACTGCTGGGTTGGCTCCACCGCCACACCTTCTATGCCGTCCTGGGCAAAGACGTAGTCTTTGTTTTGCCACAGGGGCACGTAGGGCACGTCATCAACCATCATCTGCTGGAGGTCGGCGATCACCTGCTGGCGGGCGGCGGGGTCTTGCTCAGCCTGCTGTTTAGCCACTAGCTGGTTGGCTTCGGGGCTGTAGTAAAACGAGCCATTGGCCTGGGATGGACCTTCGTCGCAGAGGTTGTTGCTGCCTTTTTCGCAGCTCATAAAGGGTTGAATGAAGGTGTCGGGATCGTAGTAGTCGGGGTACCAGTTGGCCAGAACGATGGGGTAAATGCCTTTGCCCACGTTTTCCCAGAGGGTGGCCCCTTCGGTATTTTGTACGCTCACCGTCACCAACCCCGGTAGGCCCGCCTCAATCGATTCTTTGAGGGTGTTGGCGACAATGCTGCGGGTGGTGGAAGCTGAGGGATACCAGATTTCTAAAGTTAATGGTTTAGCCTCTGAGAATCCGGCTTCGGTAAGCAGGGTTTTGGCCTTGTCAAAGTCGCCGTCGCCGTAGGCGTCTTTGAACACCGGCTTAGCAATGTCAAAGCTGGCGGGAATCAGGCTGTAGAGGGGTTCGGCCTGACCCTGGAAGACGCGCTCGTTGAGCAGGGGGCGATCGATCATGGCGGCGATCGCCTGGCGTACCCGCACATCGTCTAGCGGCGCAATCTTTTGGTTGAGCGCCATGTAGTTAATGACGTTGGTGCCCGCCTCGATCACCTGCCAGCCGCCGGAGCTTTCTTCGCGCTCTAGGGCCGCGACCTGCTCAGGGTCGAGGGTTTGGTAGGCGATATCGAGGCCGCCGGTTCTAAAGGTGTTGTAGAGGTTGGCGGGGCTGGTAAAGATCTGAATGTCGATGCCCTGGTTGGCGGGGGCGTCGCCCCAGTAGTCGGGGTTGACGTCGAGCTTAATCGAGTCGCTGGTGAAGCCCGATAGCTTGTAGGGGCCGGTGCCCACAAAGCTGTCGGGTTTGAAACTGCCGGTGCCAATCTCGTAACTCTCGGGTGAAACCGGGGTGACGCCCGAAAAGCTCAGCAGGGCAGGGAATGCCGCAAAGGGGGTTTTGAGGGTCAGGGTAAGCTCATAGTCTCCCGTGGCCTCAGCGGTGGCAATTTTGTCAGACAGCAGGTAGGCGGGGCGACCGCCATTTTCCATAAATCGCTGAATGGAAAAGGCCATCACTTCGGCATTGAAAGGGGTGCCGTCGTGGAGAGTGACGTCGTCCCGCAGGGGAATGGTGTAGGTGAGGCCATCGTCGCTGACGGTGGGTAGCTCGGTGGCGAGTTGGGGCACCAGGTTGGTGGTGCCGGGCTCGTAGGTGTAGAGGCGATCGCCCAGGTTGTAGAGCAAAATGCCGGGGAAGGTTTCGTAGGCGTCGGCGGGGTCGAGGGTGCGGGCAGTCAGCGTAGTGCCAATGGTGATGCGGCCATCGCCCTCACCGGCAGGGGCATTGGCAGCGGGTTGGTCGTTGCCGGCGCAGCCCAGGGCGATCGCAAACACCAGCCCAAACAGCCCCACAAACTGCACCACTCGCCGCCAGGGCTGCCGTGCCCAAATTCCGTTGCCTTTACCCATCCACGACACCAAAGAACTCATCAGGTTTTATCTAACTAACTGGCCAACACTGGGATAGTTGTATCACCCTTTGGGGACTAGGGGGAGTGGGTGATGTGGGTGATGTGGATGAGTGAACGCAACATTACACCTACCCACCGACCCATCTACCCACCCACAGGCGCTTCCACCTTTCCGCCTGCAAACCGCTTCCAAACCGCGTCTGTGACCAGATGCGACAGCAGCCCCAGGGGGCCGGCAAAGAAACATAGGGCGAGGGAATGGCGGGTGAAGACGCCGCTTTCTTGGCCTTGCCCGTAAATCCAGCGACCGACAAAGAGGTCAAAGGCGAGAAAGTGAACCCAACCGGTGGCGGTGACGTGGGGCTGGGCAAAGATAGCAGCCAGGTCGCTTAGGCTAAGGTTGGGGTCGGAGAGGGCTTCGATGCCTGCGACGTTGGTAAAGCTGGTAACGAAGAGAAAGAGGTATAGCCCCGCGAGGGCCGCAAAGGGCAGGAGGGAACCCATGACGGTGCGGGTGAGTTTGGTATTGGGCACCAGTATCATCAGCGTCCAAAAGGGCAGCACGAAGAGGTTGGCACCGCTAAACAGCAGCTCTAGCAGGTTGGCATCGACGGTCATAGGGGGAGTATTGATTTAGGGGACTTTCCCTAGTGTAAACAGTTCCCGTAGGGTGCATTCGCGCAGCAAGGCACCATCCCCTTCAGCTGCTGCCCACCAGCTCAGGCTCAGGGCAGTAGACCTGTGACAAAGCCAGATTGACCGCTGGGGACATTTCGATTGTCCCCAGCCCCCCTCGACCAGGGCCGTGCCGCCGCCCTGGACCCAACGGAAAGGATTAGCCGATCATCGGTTTAAACCTCTGTCTTGCAGATGGGCCTGTGAGCAACATTCGACTCTGTATTAGCGGCCCCCTTCCCCATCTTCCTCATCTCCCTCACCTTCCCCATCACTCCCTCACCCCCTACACCATCTCCTCAATCTCCTCAGCCTGGGGATGGAAGTATTCGTAGATCTGCTGCGCCAGCTGAGGGCCAATGCCGGGAACAGTGGCGAGCTGTTGGGGGCTGGCTTCGCGGATGTAGTCGATGGAGCGGAAGGCGGCGAGCAGTTCTTTCTGGCGGTGCTGGCCGAGGCCGGGGATTTCGGAGAGGCGCGATCGCCGCATCCGATCTGTCCTTTTCTTGCGGTGAAAGCTGATCGCAAAGCGGTGGGCCTCGTCGCGCAGGCGGCGCAACAGCTGAACGCCAGGCTGCTCGGCTTCGGTGGGCAGCGGAATTGATTCGCCGGGCAGGAAGATCTCCTCGCGTTTTTTGGCCAGGCTGACGACGTTGATGTCTTGCAGCAGGTTGAGTTCTTTCAGGACTTCGACCACAGCCGAGAGCTGGCCTTTGCCGCCGTCGATCATTACCAGGTCGGGCCAGTCAGGGTTGCCCAGACGCTGCTTGGTGGGGTCGGTGGCGTAGCGGCGAAAGCGGCGGCGAATCACTTCGGCCATGCTGGCGAAGTCGTCGGAGTGGCCGGGCTTCACGTCGGGATTTTTGATTTTATAGTGGCGGTAGTGCTGCTTGGCGGGCATGCCATCGACAAACACCACCTGGGAAGCGACGGCGTCGGAACCCTGGATGTGGGAGATGTCGTAGCCTTCGATGCGCTTGGGCAAGTCGGGCAGGTCGATCGCGATCGCCAAATCTTGCAATGCCTGAATGTTGCGATCGGCGGCGGCCTGGGTGCGGGCCAGCTCGTACTGGGCGTTGCGCTCGACCATTTCAATCAGGTCGGCTTTGGTCTGGCGCTGGGGCACTTCCACGGACACCTTGCGGCCCCGCCGCTGGGTAAGATACTGGGCCAAAATGTCACCCTCGGGCAGCTCGTGCTGGGCCAAAATCACCGCCGGAATTTCGACCGCCTCCACAGTCTGGTAGTGATCTTCTAGCACCCGCTGAAGAATTTCGCCCGGCGTGCCCGACTCGGCATCGGCGGTGAAGCCCAGGCGACCCACCAAGCGACCGGCCCGCACCTGGAAGATCTGTACGCAGGCGTGTTTGTCGTCGGCAGCCAGGGCGATCGCATCCCTCGACACCGTATCGTCGGGCAGGGCCACCTTCTGATCCGCACAAAGGCGCTCTAACCCGCGAATTTGATCCCTGAGCCGCGCAGCCTGCTCGAACTTGAGATCCTCCGCCGCCTTTTCCATCTGGGCGGTGAGAATGTCTACCAGTTCCGTCGTGCGGCCCTGGAACACCATGACGACGCGCTGAAGGGTTTTGTGGTAGTCCTCCGGCGAGATCAGCTGCTGGCAGACGCCGGGGCAGCGGCCAATGTCGTAGTTGAGACAGGGGCGATCGCGGTGTACCGGCTGGGGTCGCTGCCGCAACGGGAATATTCGCTTCACCAGGTGCAGCGTGCTGCGCAGCAGACCCACATCCACATAGGGGCCGTAGTAGCGATCCTTCAGGCTCTTGCGCCGCTTGCGGGTGATAAAAATCCGGGGATAGTCTTCTGACCAGGTGACACAGAGGTACGGGTACTTCTTGTCATCCTTCAGCAGCACGTTGAAGTGGGGCTGATTCTGCTTGATCAGGTTGGCTTCCAGCGCCAGGGCCTCGGCCTCGGTGTCGGTAACGATAAACTCGATTTCGACAATCTGCATCACCATCACGGTAATGCGCGGCATGTGGCCGTGAAAGTCGCGAAAGTACGATCGCACCCGCGTGCGCAGACATTTCGACTTGCCGATGTAGAGCGTCTGGTCGCGGCCATCTTTCATAAAATAGACCCCCGGCTCCTTGGGGATCTCTTTGAGCCGCGCCTCAAGCCGGTCGGGGTCGTTAATTAGGGTGATGGGTTGAACCGAAGTCACAGGCAGCGCGCCTAAACCTTTGTACTAACCAGGATAGCGGCAAATTTGTCCGGCAAAATTCTCCTGAGCAGACGGTTTTCCGCAGTAAGAAGGGGTGATATGTTTGGGTGGCCTATGGGCATTTTGAATAATTCAGTATTTATGCGTAGATGAGCAGGTGATTTATATATCCTGCTTCACGCGGGCTTGCGATCGCGCCTAGAACTGTAAAGATTGATTTTATAAGCCATTTCTTCTGGAAACCTCTCGCCCTTGATGTAGTTAGTATTACATCTTGTTCCTGATCGTTACCGCTACGAGGCCCTGCCCACATGACCCCCCAAGAGTTCGAAACTCGCTATCGCGAGCAAATCAGAGATATTCTCAACCGGCTCCAGTCGGCGATGGCAACATCGTCTCAGCTTGAGCTCACCATTGGCGATATTGGCGAAGCAGTCCAAGTCTTAAGTCGAGATGTAGAGCGATTTCTCGCTGAACAGCAGTCTGGGGACAGCAGCCTGTCATAACAGCAGCTTAGGTTCACGGAAGAACTCAAAAGATACGAGGAGATGCTGGCAGGTTGGCAGGTTCGAACGTTTTAACCTGCTAACCTGTCAACCTTCTAACCCACAAACCAGACCACCCAATCTAAGCTCAACCCCAACTCGCCCGGCGATCGCTAAGCCTCTACTCGGGCGATCGCAACACGGTATGAATAGCCTGGGTAAGCTGCTGGAGGGCGACCGGCTTGACCAAGTACTGCTGCGCCCCCAGGTTTAAGGCGCGCTGCTGGTCTTCGGCAAAGGCGTAGCCCGACACAATGATCACCGGCAGGTGCCGCCACAGTTCGGAGGCGCGCAGCTGTTTGAGGAGTGTGTAGCCGTCAATTTCGGGCAGCCCTAGATCCAGCAGCAGTAGGTGAGGCTGAAATTCTTTCAAATGCTGCTGTAGGTCTAGCCCGTGGGGCAGGGCCAGCACTCTAAACCCAGAGTAGGTAAGGTAATCTGCAAAAAATAGACGGTTGCCCCTGTCGTCCTCTACCACGACGATGCGAAGCTGACCATCAGCCGTGCTGGATGGAGATGTCACCATTACCCTTAGATCCTACCCTGAGAACTGGCACCACCAGAACCGCGAGTCGTTCTGATCACCCAATGAGTTGCACCCTGGATACTAATGAATGGCGTGGCCCAGCATGAGCTTCAGGCGGGGCAGTTAATGCAATCCTTATCTCGATTACTCCATCTTAATCGGTGCTTTATTGCGGCTTGAATTGCTGTAACGGCTTCTACGGATTTATTTACAGCAGCGCTCCGGCCCTAGGCACCTATGGCGGCCCCTGATCTTGCCCTAGGAAATTCTGCTAGCGCTATCGGGCAAGAACTCAGCGATGCGGGCGATCGCCCCCTCTAGCACGTCCGGCGGATGCACCAGGGCGATGCGCACATAGCCCTCACCCGCCTTGCCAAAGCCTATGCCAGGGGCCAGGGCCACCCCGGTCTGCTCCACTAGGCGCAGACAAAACTCCTTAGAGCGATCGCCCCAGGGGTCGGGCAGCTTAGCCCAGAGATACATCGTGGCATCGGGTTTAGGCACCGCCCAGCCGATGCGGTTTAACGCCGCTACCGCCGTGTCGCGCCGCTGGCGAAAGGTGGCGACCATGTTGTGCACGGTGTCTTGGGGGCCGGTGAGGGCGGCGATTGCCCCCCGCTGAATGCCAGGATACTGGTTGAAATCGACGTTGGCCTTGATCTGGCGCAGAGCATTGATGATCTCGGCGTTGCCGATCGCATAGCCCACCCGAAAGCCCCCCATGTTGTAAGACTTCGACATGGTGAAGAATTCGATGGTGCAGGTTTTGTCGGGGTCGGCCTGGAGTGCCGAGATCGCTGGCTTGCCGGTAAAGGTCAGGTCGGCGTAGGGGAAGTCGTGGGCCAGCACCAGGTTGTGCCTCTGGCAAAAGGCCACCGCCTCTCGCCAAAATTTGAGCGAGGCCGTAGCGGTGGTGGGGTTGTGGGGGTAGCTCAACACCATTAGCCGCGCCTGCTCTAGCACCGCCGCAGGGATGTCGGCAAAGCGGGGCAAGAACCCGTCCTCGGCGTGCAGGGGCATGGGGTAAACTTGCCCGTCGGCCAGGTATACCCCCCCGACATGGGAGGGGTAGCCAGGATCCATCAGCAGGGCAAAGTCGCCGGGGTTGAGAATGGCTAGGGGCAGGTGGGCCGTGCCCTCCTGGGAGCCGATTAGCAGCAGCACCTCGGTCTCCGGATCGACGGCTACATCAAACTTATTGGTGTACCAGCGAGCGGCGGCTTCCCGAAACCCTTGAGTACCTGAAAATAAACAGTAGCCGTGGGTGCTGGGGTCGTGCAGGGCAGCGGCGATCGCCTCTAGCACGTGGGCCGGCGTCGGCAAGTCTGACGACCCCAGCGACAGATCGACAATCGATTTGCCCGCCGCGCGGGCCGCTGCCTTAGCCAGATCCATATCGGCAAATACGTTGGCCTGTAAAGGCCTCATCCGTTGGGCAATTTGCATGGTGCTGGAGGAGTTTAGGTCGGTCTGCCGCTGGCGAAACAGAGTTAATCGGTAGGTCTCAATCAGGGAACACTCTATTATAAAACCTTTGTTTTGCGCCGGTCTCTAGGAATGTCTGGAACAGCAGTCATTAAGCGCCACCAATCATCTTGCCTGGGTCAGCAGCTGAGATCGATTTGCACAATACATTCGCAGCTATCGGGGCTCTACAACCTTATTTAATGCTCTTTTACCCTGGTGGTCTCCCTGCCATGAACCAAGTTCAGCCTGCGTCGTTAGGAGATGCCTACCCCGCCCTGTGCAACTTCTTGCGGCTCACCTCGTTAACCCTATCCGCCCCTCAGCTGGCGCTGACGGTGCAGGTTGGCGACGACTGGCGGCATGGCGGGGTGATGAACTACGGCCAGTTACCGGCTGCCACCTTGCGAGAGGTGCTGTCGAGCCAGCCGGTAGAAGCCGCAACGCTAGAGGGCGATCAGATTTCCCTCAGTACCTATAGCCGGGCAGCCCCAGCCCCTGGGAATGGCTCCACATCAGTGCTGGTAGGGCACTTGCACAGCGATAACTACCGGTATCACTTTACGATTTATGTGCCTGGGTTTGCCGTAGATCGCCTGAGCGAGGTGCAGGTCAAAACGCTTCAGTACCTCACCCAGCAGCTGCTTTTGTGCCTGACCTTGGCCGAACCCGCAGCTCCAACCCCGCTGCCTGCGGCTAGCGCGGGGCTGCCGGTAAGTGCTCCCCCCCACAGCGTCGATTTTTTGTCGCGGGTGGTGGCGCTCAACCCCGGTAGCGCCATCTACGATCGCCTCCACCACGGCCACCCCCGTCTGGTCGATCTGGTCGCCCAGCTCCAGTCTTGTCTGTCTTACAAGCAGCTAGGCCAGCTACTGGCAACCTACTTACCCTATTTTTTCCCACACCAGTCGGGGCGGCTGGTGCTGTTTTCAAACGCTCCAGAAAACCTGACGGTGCTCACCGAGTGGGGCGACGCTCAGTCTTTAACGGTGTTAGAACAGCAGTGCTGCTATTCCCAGATGCAACTGTCGGTGCAGCAGCCCGGCATCGGCCAAGAATGCCACCAGTGCGAGGTCGCCCACTGCCCTCAACAGAGCACCAAGTGCATGGTGCTGGGCATGGTCAATGACACTACCTGTGCTGTGCAGCTCGTACAGCTAGAGGCAGAACCCTTCAACCCGGTGCAAACGGCGCTGCTCAAGAAGCTGTCGGAGCAAATTTTGTTTGTGATGCAGCGGCTGCTCCTGCTCGAAGATCTGCAAGATCAGGCGCTAAAAGATCCGCTGACGGGGCTGCTCAACCGTCGCCATGCCGAGACAGTGCTCAACAGCCTCTGCCATGCCGCCAACAGCCAGCAGAATATCAGCATCATTTTGATCGATATTGACCACTTTAAAGCCGTCAACGACACCTACGGCCACCAGGCGGGCGACGCCGTGCTCAAGAACATTGGCATGCTGCTGCGGGGCCATGTGCGCTCCCAAGATATTGTCTGTCGCTATGGCGGTGAAGAGTTTTGCATGGTGCTGCTTGACACCCCGCCTGAGGTCGCCCTCAAGCGGGCCGAAAAGATCCGTCGAGCGGTGAAGTATGTGACCAACACGTTCAACGGCCAGATGCTGCCGCCGCTGACGATTTCCTTAGGGGTGGCCAGTTTCCCCAACCACGGACAGACGCCGCATACCCTAGTGACCCTGGCCGACAAGGCGCTGTACTGGGCCAAGAACCACGGGCGCGATCGCGCCATCAGTGTCGAGCATATGCTCGCTGGCGTTGAGAACCCCGGAATCTCTACTATACCCAGTTGAGAATGGGCGGGGATAAAGGCTGGGCGATGATTGCCCCTAACCTCTATCCCCGAGCAAACCTCTAGTCGAGCTTGTCAATTTGCGACCTAAGCTCTTCTAGCTCAGCGTCTACCTCAGGGGACTCAGTGGCCGGAATCGCCGTCTCAGCGGCGGGCAGTTGTCCTTGGTCTACGGTGCCGCCCGCCAGCTGGGCCTTCATCGCCGCCAGCTCCATATCTACATCACCCCCGGCTTCCAGGGAGGCAAACTGGCTCTCCAGGTCGGCTCCAGCCAGCTCCGCCGCCGCCTGGGAGGTGGCCTCCATTTGCAGCACTTTTTCTTCCATGCGCTCAAAGGCCGCCATGGCGCTGCTGGTATTGAGACTGCTGGTGGTACTTTGCAGCTGCTCGTTAGCCTTGGCGGCGCTGGCCCGAGCCTTGAGCATGTCTTTTTTGGTTTTGGCCTCAGACAGCTTGCTCTCTAGGCCAATTAGGTTGCGCTTGAGCTGCTCTACGGTTGTGCTTTGGCCATCGAGCTGAGTTTTGAGGGCAACTGCGGTTTCAGCCTGGGTTTTCTTGCGCAGCAGGGCTTGTTTCGCCAGTTCGTCGTCGCCCTTTTGCAGAGCTAGCTGAGCCCGCTGCTGCCAGGTATTAGCCTCACTACTGGCCCGCTCGTACTGCTGCTGCACTCGCTTCTGGCTGGCGATCGCCCCCGCCACCGCCTGACGCATCTGCACCAGGTCTTCCTGCATATCAATAATGGCCTGATCCAGAATCTTCTCTGGATTCTCCGCCGAACTCACCGCCGCATTCAGGTTAGAGCGAACCACTCGGCTAACGCGATCAAATAACCCCATGACGTGCTGCTTCCTTAATCTATGGTGTTGCGATGGTCTTCCCCAGTTTACAGAAAGTCAGCGGCGATCGGGTAAACGGGGCGTGAGGGGTGAGGGGTGAGGCGTGGGGCGTGAGTATTCCACCTACTCCCTACTCCCTACCCCCTACCCAAAGTCCTCCGCCTGCCACTTGAGCACCGACGCATTTATCCCCTGTTCACGTTTGAGTTTGGCGTCTTTTTCAAACCACTGGGTAATCTGCACCGCCGTCAGGGCTTCAATGGGGGTCTCGGTATCAGCGGCGATCACCCGAAGTAGCTTGGCGGTAGAGATGGTCAGCCGGGCCAAAAATTTCTCTGGGGACGACAGCAGCGCCCTATCGACTTCCGCCGATTCTTCGGGGGTGAGGAACTGGAGCGATTGGTCAAGCATAGTTAGCGACGGGGCGAAACTTCACGGAACAACTCTATTTCATAGTGTCAGACCCAGCTGAGATTGACAAAAGCCCTGAGTTCTCTCAGTATTTCCCCAAAATTAGCGTTTCTAGCCCGGTTAGCTTGCCAATCTCGGGCGGCAGCGCCGTCAACCCTTTGCCCGCCAGGTCTAACTTTGTCCAGCCTTCGGCGGCCTAGTCGATGAGTTGCAGCAGCTCGTTTTGGGTCATGGCAATTTTAGATTTGCGATTTTAGCTTTTGATGGGGCGGGGTGAGGTTAGGCCGCGTCGTCTTGCAGGTGCTTGACCACTATCCATAGCCACTTATCGCCAATTGTAGTTTGGCTTATTGCAGCTGCTTTGGGGCAGCAGCGGTGCTTTTCACCTCGTTGATGAGGTAATTTATCTCACAGGGAAGACCATTTACCTCATTAGCAAGCCTGGTTATCTCATGGCAAGGCCCCATTATTTGGTGGATAGGTCGATTTAAATCACGAGCGAGGCTTTACTACCTGGTGGATGAGGCTATTTGCCTCATGGCCGAGCCTATCGCTCTCGCTGCCGAGTCTATCTATCTCGTGGACGATCGCTTTTGGCATCATTGACGAACCTTCTTACCTCACCGACGAGACTCTTGACATTGTGAGTGAGTCTTTTAGCATTTACTGACGGATCTATTCACATGGTAAACAAGGTTATCTACCTCACTCACGAAGCTCATTATCTAATGAACAAGGCTTCTTACCTGGTGAACCAGACTATTCACGTCGCTTATGAGGCTATTTACCCAGTGAACGAGCCTTCTTGCCTATTGGACAAATCTTTTCACCCACTAACCAATTGCCCATTGTTTTACTCGTAGGCATCTCGTCGGTGCTTAATCAACAGAACGATAACTTCTGCATCCTCATCATCAATGCGATAAATGACACGATAGTCTCCTACCCGACACCTATAACGTCCGGCTAGCTCACCTTTAAGAGCCTTGATATTAGGGTGCTGATGCGGACTTTCTTCCAAGACCTCAAAAGCTCTGGCTAAACGTTTTGCTAAGGACGGATCTACCGATTTGAAGAACTTAGCCGCGCTCTTAACTAGCCTGACCCTATACATCGCTGCGGAGCACTCGCCAGTCAGCTAACTCGCCTGCATCGGCCTCTTGCTCAACGAATTTTAGCTCAGCTACAAATCCCGGCAGCGTCAAAAGCTCTTTCGTAGCGTCGTTATCTTCACGCTCCACTAAATACGAGAGAAAATCTAGCACCACTGTCAGCCGCTCCTGGGAAAGCTGGTCAACATAACGATAAATTTGTTCGCGCGCGTCTGGAGCATCTAACATAGACAGCTACTCATAGAGGGTTTCCCTATTGTAGGGCTGACTACTGTAGAACTTGCTGCCAGGCTGTATGTCTACAAATAGTTTGTGGTGTTAGCAAATTAACTCAACGGTGCGGCCTGCAACGATGGTTCTACCGCGCTGGCCAGCTGGCGCAGCATGGCAGCCGTGGTGTCAAAATCTACGCAGGCATCGGTAATGCTCTGGCCGTAGGTGAGCTGCCGCAAATTGTCGGGGATAGATTGATTGCCCGCCTTCAGGTGGCTCTCAATCATCACGCCCAGAATGTGGCGCGAGCCGCCGCGCACCTGGGCGGCGATGTCATCTAGCACGTTGGTTTGGCGGTTGTGGTCTTTGTTGGCGTTGGCGTGGCTGCAATCGACCATCATGCGGTGGTTGAGCTTGAGCTTGGCCATCTCTTCAGCGGCTTTGACCACATGGTCAGCGCTAAAGTTGGGGCCACCCTTGCCGCCTCGCAGCACCAGATGCCCATCGGGGTTGCCGGTGGTGGTGACAATGCTGGCCAGACCACTCTGGTTAATGCCCAAAAAGTGGTGGGGGCGGCTGGCGGCCACCATAGCGTTCATCGCCGCTTGCAGGCTGCCGTCGGTGCTGTTCTTAAAGCCAATGGGCATTGAGAGGCCCGAGGCCATTTCACGGTGGGTCTGGCTTTCGGTGGTGCGAGCGCCGATCGCCGTCCAGGCAATCAAATCAGCAATGTACTGCGGTGTCACCGGGTCGAGCAGCTCGGTGGCGGCGGGCAGCCCCAAGTGGGCTAGGTCAAGCAGCAGCTTGCGGGCCAGGCGCAGGCCAGTGTTGATGTCGTAGCTGCCGTCGAGGTGGGGGTCGTTGATCAGCCCCTTCCAGCCCACGTTGGTGCGGGGCTTTTCAAAGTAGACCCGCATAATGATTTCGAGCTGGCCCGACAGCTCGTGGCGCAGGTTGACCAGCTTTTGGCCGTACTCGTAGGCGGCGTCGATGTCGTGCACTGAGCAGGGGCCGACAATCACCAGCAAGCGGCGATCTTCGTTGTAGAGAATGTGGCGAATGCGATCGCGGGCGTCCGCCACCAGCGTGGCCGCCTCCGCCGACATCGGAAACTCGTGGTGCAGCAGCGCCGGGCTGACTAGGGGACGAGTTTCAACAACGTGAAGATCCTGGGTTTGGTGCATTGAATTTGGCCTAACTGCCTAGTGAATTAACATAAGCTCCACGGTGGAGCCTGGTCTACAAAATGGTAGCGTACCTTACTCTCCCCAGGGGTTCGGCGGCGGGGGTGAGTTCTTAACCAACCGTGACCTCGCTAGGCTGACCCAAGGAAGGCAGCATCTCGATCTCGGCGCTGTTGTAGAGCACCATGGTGGTTGAGGCGTTTTCTTCAAAGCCGATGCGCTTGTAAAAGCCCTGCTGGTGGGTGGTCATTAAATAGACGCGCTCGACTCGGCTCATGTGGGGGTGGGCCACCAGGGTTTCCACCAGCCTGCGGCCTAGGCCGCCCCCCTGGTAGTCGGGCGAGATCACCACATCCCAAATGGTGGCGCGAAACACGCCATCGGAGGTGGCGCGGGCAAAGCCAATCAGCGTGGCACCATCCCAGGCGGTGACAATCGGGTAGCTGTGGGCGATCGCGGTTTCCATATCCTGCCGCGTGCGGTCTTTAGCCCAAAACGCCGCCGCCTGAAACAGGCTCACCAGCTGGTCTAAATCGGCGGCAGAAAACTGATCGCTGTACTGAAATTGAATAGTGCTGCAATCCATCGACAACCTGCTCATATCCCAATAGGGCTAAGGGTTCAGTGGGGTTAGCTTAATCGCAAAAATTACGCGGGTTCTGTCGCTTAGTTAGCCAGTAACCCTTTTGCCAGGGTAGATAATTCACACCTGAATCACGATCTACCGGCTTATAGATTTGCGAGAGCAAAGTCGAGGGTGCGCCCAGCGCTATGCTCTTCAGACAGAATAAACAGAATTTTTGGATAACGGTATACCAAAACCCGAATTTCGTTGACATTGCCAGGAAGTCCTGACAACTGTATGCATAACAGGCTCCCCCGCCCCGTTGCAGATGCGCTCCGCCCTGCTCCTTGAGCGGAGTCGAAGGGAGCGGGGCTATCGGCTCTCCCCTAAGCTGCTGTGCTCGGCTGACGCAGCTTCCACACCGCGCTCGACACCAGATTGGTCACCGTGTGGGCCACAATCGGCACTAGCAGGTTCCCCGTCAGCACCGCCCCGATCGCCAGCACCAGGCCAATGGCCGTGGCCCACACCACGTAGGTCCACTGCTGCAAACTGCTCAGGTGCAGCACCCCAAAGCTCGCTGCCGAGACCACGATACCCAGGGTGTTCATGCCGATGGCGGGCAGCATCACCCCCCGAAACAGCAGTTCTTCACTCAGCCCCGGCAGCAGCCCAAGCCAAATCAAGTCGGGCCACTGCAAGGGCTGAAGCACCATGGTCAGATAGGTATCAGCGCTGTGGCGGTAGGCGGGCCAGAGGCGATAGATGACGCCGCTGGCCGCGGTGATGGCCAAGCCCAGACCAATTCCCAGCAGCCCATCCTGCCAAGAGAGCCGCATCGGCATGAGCTCTGCTGGATCAAAGTACAGCCAGGCCTTGGAGATCAGCAGCAGCACCACCGCCGTTACGCCCATGGCCGCCAGCACCTGCATTCGGGTCAGTGGCTCAAACTGGTGGTCGGGCTGGGGATCGGGGCTAGGGGGCGGCTGGGTCACTCAAGATCTCGCTAGGGGCACTGTTATCTTAGCGAAGCGATCGCAGAAACCCGCTTTAATTCGCTAGCCGAAAGTCCTAGGGGCATTGCCTGCCAGATCTTGGGCCTCAAGATTCGGATTAGAAGCCCAATGCCAATCAAGCATGGGCCTAGGACGACTTAGGATGCGAGAACCCAGGTTTATCCAACATTGCTTCTCGTTTTCGTTCTTTAATTTTTCGCTTTTTTGCCCAGGACACAGGCGCTATAGGAGAATGGCCACAACACCTACAGGTCTTCATCCTCAACGGGCAAGGTTTTGGTAAAAGGCCAGGTGAAGTAAAAGGTAGTGCCCTCTCCCAGGGTAGAGGTGAGCCACACGCGGCCCTTTTCGGCTTCGACAATCTTTTTAACCACCGCCAGGCCGATGCCAGTGCTCTCAAAGTCATCGCGGGCCTTGAGGGTTTGAAAAATAGTAAAAATTTTGTCGTGGTATTGAGGGGCAATGCCGGGGCCGTCGTCGGCGACAGCAAACTCAAGCCATTTGCCCTGGTTCTTCCAGGTAATGCGCACGGTGCCGCAATGCCCCTTCGGGCCAACTTCGTCAACGCGGTGGTGGTGCTTGATGGCATTGTTGATCAAGTTGGCAAACACCTGCCCCAGTGCGGTTTTGTGGCTGTAAAGGGTGGGCAGATCGGTGGGCACCTCCACCTGAAACTGCGGCGACGGGTCGAGGGAATCGATTACGTTGGCTAGCAGCAGATTAAGGTCTACGGCGACCATGCTGCGCTGGCGACGGCCCACCCGAGAATATTCCAGCAGGCCGTTGATCAGGGCCTCCATGCGCTGCACGCGGCTGCGCAACAGATCGAGCTGGCGGCGGTTTTCAGCTGGTATTTGCCCTTCCAGGTCTTCGCCAATCCAGTCGGCTAGGTTAGAAATTGCCCGCAGCGGTGCCTTCAGGTCGTGGGAGGCAACGTAGGCAAACTGGTCGAGCTCGGCGTTGCGCTGCTCTAGCATGGCGGTGGTGTGGGCCAGCATTAGGTTGGTGTTGGCCATTTCGTCGGCGCGGCGCAGCAGCTCTTCGCGGGCAGCCTTGCGGTCTTCGATGTCTTCAATGATGGCAATCAGGGCTGAGGGGCCGGCCGCCTCATCGCTCTCGACCGATACCGTCACTAGGGTCCAGAGGGGGGTGCCGTCTTTGCGCAGATAGCGTTTTTCAAACTGGCAAGAGGCCTGCTGACCGGTGATTAGCTGCTGGTAGTAGTGTTCATCCTGGGCTTTGTCGGCCTCGTAGGTAATCGCTTGGAAGGGCTGATCGATCAAATCTTCGGGCTGGTAGCCGAGGCTGTCGCAGAGTTTGCGGTTTACCTGAATCCACTGGCCCTGCAGATTCAGCCGGGCCATACCCACCGCCGCCTGCTCAAACACCGCCCGAAATCGCGTCTCGCTGGCTCGCAGTGAGAGTTCGGCCTGTTTGGTGGTGGTAATATCTTGCACAATGCCCACCAGGCGCTGGCTGCGCCCATCTTTGACCTCCACCACCCGGCCGTAGGCGCTCACCCAGTGGCGGGTGCCGTTGGGCCAGTGCATGCGGTACTGCGCGGCAAATTCGGTGCGGGTGGCGATCGCCCGCTCGACCAGGGCCTCAACCTCCGGCAAGTCCTCAGGGTGCACCCGCTCGGCCCACACCTCAGCGCTGGGGGCGACCGTACCCGGCTCAAACCCCATAATCCGCTCGGTCTGGGGTGACCAGATCTGGGTATTGGTATCGAGCTGCCAGTCCCAAGAGCCCATCTGGGCGGCGCTCAGGGCTAGGCTGAGGCGCTCCGCCGTCTCTTGCAGGTCGGTGGTGGTGGTTTGCAGGGTAATGCGGGCCTGGCGCTCTTGCTCTAGCAGCGTTTCGATCTGCTGCTTTGCGTCTTCAAGCTGGGCGGTGCGCTGCTGCACCCGCTCTTCTAGGGTTTGGTTGAGCTGGCGCACCTCCTGCTCAGCCGTGCGCAGGCTGGCCTCGGCCTGCTTGCGATCGCCAATCTCATCCTGTAGCGCCCGGTTCATATCCATCAGCTGGGTGGCATTGGGCAGGGCCAGGGCCAGCGGCAGCCGAGGCACCAGCTCTAGGGCCGTGGCCAGCGAGACCAGCGCAGTCAGTGCCTTCATCGTCCCCGACACCCAGTAGGTGGGGAACCACAGCGTCCACACCGAGAGTAGGTGGGTAGCCCCGCAGGCTGCGATGAAGGCCGCAAACAGCCAAAACAGAGGCTTAAACGGGACATCGGGCCGCCGCTGCACAAAATACACCAGGGCCCCGGCAATCATCCAGTACGACAGCGTAATTAACGCATCCGAGAGCAGGTGCAGCCACACCAGGCCAGGCTGCCACAGGTAGCAGTGCCCGTGGGGAATATACGGCCCCAGCATCAGAGACTGCCAGTAGTCAACCATGGCACTATCCTTACTATCTTCAGAGATTTTAATTTCAACAGCTGTTTCTGGCGTAGCATGTCCTTGGGTAGAGAAGGTCTATCCTGGGATAGAGACCCCGCCCAACGGAGGTCTGCCCACGGGTACGTGCCAGCCCTTCAGAGTTGTTCCATAATCAATGCACTCTGGGCGATGACGAGCCGCCCAAAATCTTTTTTAACGCCTCGTTTAGGAGGCTACCTAATGACAGACATTCGCATTGTACTCATTGAAGACCACGACCTGACTCGACTGGGCCTCAAGGCAGCCCTCCAGCGGGTACCCGGCATGACCGTGGTGGGCGAAGCCGCTAACGGTGCTCGGGGGTTGAGCCTGCTTGAAACCGAGCGCCCCGACATTGCCATCGTTGATATTGGCCTGCCCGACATTGACGGTATTGAGCTGGTAGAACGCCTGCGCCAGAGCCAGAGCGGCACAGAGGGCGACCCCACCCGCGTGCTCATGCTCACCATGCACGACAGCGAAGCGGCGGTGATGGCTGCCTTTGCCGCCGGGGCCGACTCCTACTGTATGAAGCAAACCGAGCTAGACGACCTGATCGTGGCGGTGCGTGAGACCAATGAAGGCAATTCTTGGATTGACCCCGCCGTGGCCAGCGTGGTGCTGCGCCAGGTGCGCAAGACCCCCGCTGGGGCAATGGCTGTCGGCAACCGCACCGTCTCCATTGAGGCGATCGAGCCTGAATTTGAGCAAATCCTAGAATCGTACCCGTTGACAGAGCGGGAGCTGGAGATTTTAGAGCTGATTGTGGGCGGGTGCAGCAACGCCGAGATTGCCGAGCGCTCCTACATTACGGTGGGCACGGTCAAGACCCACGTGCGCAGCATTCTCAATAAGCTGGGGGTAGACGATCGCACCAAAGCCGCCGTGCGCGCCCTGCGATCGGGGCTGGTTACCTAAGGTTGTGCATTTAGCCATTCCTATGGCCATGTCTCATTAGAGACATGGTTAAATGGTTTTACGGTTGGCTATAACCTTCAAGGCAAGGCTTATGGCCGACTGTCAAATCTCAAAGCACCTATGGAAACCACCCCCTCTGCTCTAGTTCCCACGGCCGGTCAGCTCCAGCGTCACCTCACTCAGCAATTTCAGCGACTGTACCGCGAACAGCTCAACCACACTACGGGCAAAATTACCTGCCAGATCATTGACGATAAGCTGCTGCTCGTCATCGAAGACTCAGTTACCAAGCCTGAGCAGTTGCTGGTTGAAAATGGGGATACCGCCCTTGCCGAGCAGGTGCGAACCGACTTAGTGACAGCCCTGCGTCCTCAGATTGTTGAAATTGCCGAGCAGGCCCTCGATCGCAAAGTGGTTGACATTATGACCGATGCGACCCTAGAGACAGGTCGCACTGGCATTGTGATTATTTTGTCTGCCCCTCCAGATATCCGGCCAGCCGCCAAAGCGTCTTAGGTGCGGTTAGCCAGACACGGTTAGCCGACGGGCTGTCCCAAACCAATAAAGCGACCAATCAGCTGTTCGACCGACTGTATTAAGAAGGGCTTGCTGATGTAGTCATCGAACCCAGCGGCTAAAATCTTGTGGCGATGGTCGCTACCCGCTAGGGCGGTCACGGCTACCACCGGAATATTCTGGGTACTGCCGTTGGCCCGCAGCTGCTGGAGCAGACTGTAGCCATCCACATCGGGCAGATAAATATCGGACAAAATTAAGGTTGGGCGCTGCTGTTGGGCGGCCACTAGAGCGGCCAGGCCATCGGCCACAAAGCAGGCCTGACAGGAGAGCTGCTCTAGAATGTAAGCCATCAACGTGAGGCTATCGTCGTCGTCATCGACAACTAGCACCAGTGGCACTTGAGACGGAACTGAGTTCGACACGGGAGCTGTTGTTTGCACAACCACAGGACTATCTCCTTGTTGGGGCCTAGGGTGCAGCATAGTCGGTGCTAGACGCTGCTGGGGAGGCATTCTGTCCGTGGTCGATAGAGCACGCGAAGAGACTGGCTTGGGATGACTTCAAGGTCTGCCTCAGGCCTCAGCATAAGAAACTGAAAAGGCTGCGGCAAAGCTTCAAAAACTTTTGCTTTTCTTAATCTTTGGCCATCCTAACACGGGCATTTTCATTTAGGGATACAGCTTTCAACAATAATTAATTTCTTCGCAACAGGGGTTAACAACCAGATAGATCGGGCGCAAGCGGACTCGCCCTAGTACCAGCCATCGGCGCTCTGCCCGATCCGGCTTCAAGACGGTAGGTTTGTTAGACTGAGAAAGTTCCAATGGGACGATCCCTCACCCCACCAAGGATTCTACTGGCATGACGGTTGCACCCTTCCCAACCCCGCTGCTCAAGACCAACGACCTGCTCCAGCGGGACTATGCTGCCCCTCGCGATCGCTTCGACAGCGCCTGGGAGGCCACCCTATCGACCCTGCTCGGCCTAGGTCGCGCCGCCGGGGCCGACTTTGTTGAATTTTTCCTAGAGCGCAACAACTACATTAGCTGCCAGGCTGAAGATGACGCCATCACCAGCCTCTCGCCCCGTTTAGTAACCGGGGCCGGGGTGCGAGTCTTTCTCGGCAAGGCCGACTGCTATGTAAGCACCAACGACCTCACCTTTAACGGCCTCAAGGCTGCCCTCGACAAAGCCCTCGCCATCATGGGGCTGACCCTGCCCGGCCCCCACACCAACCTGGCCGAAATCAATCTGGAGCTGCTGCGCGACTACGCCACCGCCAAGGGTAAAGACGCCTGGCTGAGCCAGTGCAGCTCAATGCAGGAGATGGGCGACGTACTGCTCGCCGCCAACGGTGCCCTGGGCCAAAAGGCCAGTCACGTGCAGTCACGCCGCGCCGTCTATTTCCGCGACTGGCAAGAGGTGCTGGTAGCCGCCAGCGACGGCACCTTTGCCCGCGACATTCGCCTCACCCAGTCGGTGGGCTACAACCTGCTGTGCGCCGACGGCGAGCACCGCTCCTCCATTGGCCAGCGGGCGGGCGACACCAGCGACCCGGCATTCTTGAGAAATTGGGACTACGCCACCGCCGCCGCCGATGTGGCCGAGTCGGCGGGCAAAATGCTCTACGCCGACTACGTCGAGTCGGGTAGCTACCCAGTAATTATGGCCAACAAGTTCGGCGGTGTCATCTTCCACGAAGCCTGTGGCCACCTGTTAGAGACCACCCAGATCGAGCGTGGCACCACCCCCTTTATCGACAAAAAAGGCCAGAAAATCGCCCACGAAAACCTCACCGCCTGGGATGAGGGGATTTCTCCCGACGCCTTTGGCACCATTGATATGGATGACGAGGGCATGCCCGCCCAGCGCACCCTGCTGATTGAGAATGGCGTGCTGAAGAACTTCCTATCTGACCGGGCTGGCTCCATGCGCACCGGCCACCCCCGCACCGGTAGCGGTCGTCGCCAGGGCTTTACCTACGCTGCCGCCAGCCGCATGCGCAATACCTACATCGCCCCCGGTGACTATTCGGTAGAGGAGCTGTTTGCCTCAGTGGAAAAAGGCATTTACTGCAAGCAGATGGGCGGCGGCAGCGTTGGCCCCACCGGCCAGTTCAACTTTGCCGTGTCCGAAGCCTACCTGATCGAAAACGGCCAAATCACCAAGCCCCTCAAGGGTGCCACCCTAATCGGCGAAGCCACTGAAATCATGGACAAGATCTCAATGTGCTCCAATGATCTAGATCTAGCGGCTGGCTTCTGCGGCTCGATCAGCGGCAGCATCTACGTCACCGTGGGGCAGCCACACCTCAAGGTTGACTCGATTACCGTCGGCGGGCGGTAGAGGGGTGGGGAGTGAGGAGTAGGGAGTACACGGAGCAAGCTGTAGGTTGGGTTGTAGCTTGCTTCTGCTTTGCAGTACGAAGTGAAAACCCAACTCCGTTGGGTTTCGCCGAGCCTCAGCACCAACCTACAAATTAAGCCAGACGCGCTATTCCTCCCCTATTCTCCCTATTTCCCCCATCCTCCCCACCTCCTCATCCTTCCTACCTCCCCACCCCCTTACCCCCTACCCCTCACCCATCCTCCCCCTATGCCCACCATTCAAGACATCGCCACCTACGCCGAGTCGAGCGCCAAGAAGCTCGGCATTGTTAAATACGACGTGTACGGGTCTTCCGTAGACGAGACCAGCGTGCAGGTTGACAAGGGCGACCCCAAGCAGGTCAAGGCCTCGAACCGCTCCAGCGTGATTGTGCGGGTGTGGAACCCGGACGGCAAGGTGGGGGTGACCTCTACCAGCGACGTTGACCCGCTGGGGATGGATTTGGCCCTGAAAACGGCCCAGGAGGCCAGCGCCTTTGGGGTCGATGACCACATTCCCGACTTTAGCCCTGAAGCCGTGGCTCCTACTGCCGATGTGCAGGTAGAAACGGTGCCGCCTGCCCCCGTGGGAGATTTAGTTTCGACCCTGATCGATGTAGAGAAGCAGCTGTTGGCGGCGCATCCGGCGATCGCCAGCGTGCCCTACAACGGCCTGGCCCAGCGGGCGATCGATCGCTTTTACCTCAACAGCGCCGGGGCTTTGCGTCAGGAGGCTCGATCCTACACCTCGCTGTATCTCTACAGCAAAACCGAGCAGGAGGGGCGCAAACCTCGCTCTGCCGGGGCCATGCGGGTCAACCGGGGCCTGCCCCTGCTGGATATTGAGGGCTGCCTGAAAGAAGCAACGGAAAAAACCATCAGCCACCTCGACTACGACAAGGTGGCCTCGGGCAAGTATCGGGTGGTGTTCTCTGGGGAGGCGTTTTTGAGTTTGCTGGGGGCGTTCTCGAATATGTACAACGCCCAGAGCATTCTAGATAATCGCAGCCTGTCTACGGCGGATTCGCTGGGAACGGTGGTAGCCTCACCGCTGCTGTCGGTGTACGACGACGCGCTGCACCCTGAGAATGTGAGCGCTGAAACCTTTGACGGCGAGGGCACACCCACTCGCCGGGTGCCAATTATTGAGCAGGGCGTGCTGACCCAGTTTTTGCACAGCGCGGGTACCGCCAAGCGCATGGGGGCCACTCCCACGGGCCATGCCAGCATTGGGGCGAAGGTCTCCGTCAGCCCCAGCTACTACCAAGTGCTGCCGGGGGCTGAAGCCTCAAGCGAATTCAACTTGGAAACTGCCGAGAATGTGATCTTTATTGATGACTTGCAGGCGCTCCACGCTGGGGTGAATGCACTCCAGGGGTCGTTCTCGCTGCCCTTTGATGGGTGGTTGGTGAATGGGGGAAGCCGCACCAGCATTGAGTCGGCCACCGTGGCAGGGGACTTCCGCGAGCTGCTCAAGGCGATCGTTCACGTTGAGCCTGAGGCCGAAATCACCCCCGGTGGTCTGTGCCCGCGCATTTGGGTCGATGCGCTGTCGATTACTGGAGAAGGCTAGGAGGCCACCCAGTTTTGCACGCCCGCCTGCACCAGGCCAATGCCCACCTGCACCAGGGTGAAGCCCACCCCGGCCAGCAGGGTGGCTTTGACCAGGCCAATGTTGAGCCCGGCGCGCACGGCGGCGATCGCCCCCAGCAGCGTCCACCCCGCTAATGCAAGGGTAATGGGTGGCCCCAACAGCGGAATCACCGTTAGCAGGTTGAACACCTGTGGGGTGTAGGCAAACCCTACAGGAATCAACAATTCTCGGTAGGGAGGTACGGGCGGCGCTAGATAGGTATTGACTTTCCAGAGGGCGTAGGTCCACAGGTAGTACCCAGCCGCCACGCTGATCGCGTTGATCAGCACCCCGATAATTAGCTGGGGCAGCGAAGGCCGGTAAAGCAGCAAAATTAGACCGCTCCCCAGCCCGTGGGACAATGCCGCCAGCCAAACAACGCTCTGAGCAAACCGCTCGGCCTTTGGGTAATAGTGGCTGTGCTCATAGAAATCTTGGTTGAGGGTTAGGGCATCGGCCAGCACCCGCCTCAACCACCTGATAGAATGCCGCTGACCCATGTGATGTATCCGTGATCACCTGGCCCAGTCTACCCCTGCTGGCTGCTGCCAATGAAATCTCTGCTGCAAACTCTAATCGCGCGATCGCTCGGCGACACCAGCAAATTGCTGACCGCCCTGGGCCTATTTTTCTTGGCCTGGGGTACGATTTCGCCGATTAGCACCCTGTCGTGGTGGCTGCGCGACGGCGATGGTCTGGCGCAGCAGCGTCCGGAACTGCCCGCAGGATCGGTCACGGCAGGGACGGGTGCTCGCTGCTACCTCGTATTTTTAGCGGGGGTCGGCAACGTGGCCGACGTTGACCTCGACCCTGGGGAAGACGCTTTTTTAAATGCGATGGCGACGGCGGTGCCGGGCTGTGTGGTGGTGCGGGGGGTGTTTCCCTACTCGGCGGTGAGTGACAATGTCGGCAGTCAGCCCTTCTTTCGCTGGCTGTGGCAGCTCAGCGATCGCCCCGGCCAGGAGGACAACCCGGCCCGCCTGGTGCTCAAAATTCGCAACCTGTGGCGGCTGGCCCTCTCCGCCGATGACCGCTACGGCCAGGCCTATAACCGAGGGGCGGCGGCCACCATCCTAGAGCGCATGGCCGAGGCCGAGGCAATTTCTCTGGATGCCGACGAGCCAATTCAATTGGTGCTGGCGGGTACCAGCGGCGGTACACAGGTCGCCCTAGGGGCTGCCCCCTACCTGCACCAGTGGCTACCGATGGACATTACGGTGCTTTCGTTTGGGGGCGTCTTTGACGGTCAGGAGGGGTTTGAGGCCGTTGATCAGGTCTACCACTTCCACGGCGACCACGACTGGATTGATAACCTGGGGCTAGTGCTGTTTCCCTCGCGTTGGGGATGGACGGTGGGATCACCCTACAACCAAGCGCTGCGGGTGGGTAAGTATGAGGCGATCGCCAGCGGCCCCCACGACCATGACGGCGATCGCGGCTACTTCGGCCAAGACCCCGTCGAGGGTAACCCCACGGTTACCTACCTCAACCTCACCCTAGAGCGGGTCAACGCCTTGCCCATCTGGCCCGATCCCTAGGTTCTGCCCATACTATGAATTCTGTCCCTTCCCCTCGATCGGGTTATACCCTGCCGGTGTTTGCCTGTGCCGGGGCGATCGCCGCCCTAAGGCATTTGCTCGATGCAGGCGATCGCCCCCAGACCGTCACCCTCGACCTGCTCAATCCGCCCCAGCCCGCCGACATCCCCATCGCTCAACTGGCCCCCCTGCCCGATGGCTCGGTGTTGGCCATCACCCACAGCGATCCCGGCGACAATTTAGACCTCACCCGCTACACCCCGCTCTGGTCGGTTGTGGCCTGGGGGGAGGACGATCAACCTGATCTAATTCAGCTAGAGGGGGGCGAGGGCATTGGCAAGCAGCTTGAGCAGGACGGAGCAGCCGCCATCTATCGCTACGCCAAGGCATTAATCACCCACAACCTGGCTCCTCTCATTCCGTTGGGAAAGACGCTGCGCGTCACCATCATTTTGCCCGAGGGGCGCGTCCTGGCAGAGCGCACTTCCAATGCCGCCTTTGGGGTAATTGAGGGATTGTCGCTGCTGGGCACCGCCGGTATCTCTGAACCCCTCAGCGCCCCCGGCCAGCTCGATCAGTCGAGGGAGATTCTGCGGGCCAAAGCCGCCCACCATGCTCACCTGGTGTTTTGCCTGGGCGAAAATGGGCTAGATCTGGCGGTGAAATTGGGGATCAGTCCCGACTGCCGGGTAAAAACCGCCAACTGGCTAGGGCCAATGCTGGTGGAAGCGGGCCAGCTCGGGGTGGACGGGGTGCTGCTGCTGGGGTATCACGGCAAGCTGATCAAGCTGGCTGGGGGAATCTTTCATACCCACCACCACGTCGCTGACGGTCGCCAGGAAATTCTCGCCGCCTGCTGTGCGGCCCAGGCGGTGCCGCTGCCCACAATTCAGCGGGTGCTTCAGGCCGAGACCGTCGAGGCCGGGCTTGGCATTCTGCGGGAGTTTGATGACGCGACAGCACAGCGGGTGTATCAGCACATCGTCGAGCGTATTGACGAGCGAGCTGCCGCCTACGTTCACGCCCACACGGGCCATGCTTTAACGGTGGGGTCGATGGTATTTGACCGCCAGCGACAGATCGTGGCGAGGAGCGATCGCGCCCAGGCCCTCTTCGATCAAGTTTTGGTAGACTAAGAGGAATATTTTTTTACAAACCTCCATAGCAGCCTTGTATTTGTCTATGGTTCGCGCTGCGCTAGGGCAAGACGCAGTTGCCACGTGTTAACCGCTTCTTGTCCGTCTCTGATTCAGGGTTGCCCGTTTTAGTCTCAAGGCCAGGCCCGTCTTGGCCATCAGTCTTAACCCACAGCATTTGTAGAATGCGTATCCTGTGGCATCCTTAGGTACCCTCAACTTTTGGCCTAGCAGAGCACCTACATCCTGATCTCACCGCACCCGAGTCCACTATCACCCGCAGGATTAACCCATCGTGACCCTTCAAACTGAACCCACTGCCAACCTTGGGGAAGCCTCGCTCCCAGATCTTAATCGCCAAATGCTGGTCATTCTAGACTTTGGCTCCCAATATTCTGAGCTGATTGCCCGCCGCATTCGTGAAACCGAGGTGTACTCGGAGGTGCTCTCCTACCGCACCACTGCCGAGCAGCTCAAGCAGCTCAACCCCAGAGGCATTATTTTCTCGGGCGGGCCAAACTCGGTATACGACAACGGCGCTCCCCACTGCGATCCGGCGATCTGGGAACTGGGTATTCCGGTGCTGGGGGTGTGCTACGGCATGCAGCTGATGGTGCAACAGCTCGGTGGCCAGGTCGAGCGCGCCGAGCGGGGCGAGTACGGCAAGGCCGATCTCTTCATTGATGACCCCACTGACCTACTCACCAATGTCGAAGACGCCACCACCATGTGGATGAGCCACGGCGACTCGGTAACTCGCCTGCCCGATGGCTTTGAGGTGCTGGCCCACACCGACAACACCCCCTGCGCTGCCGTCGCCGACCATACCCGCAAGCTCTACGGGGTGCAGTTTCATCCCGAGGTGGTGCACTCGAAAGGGGGTATCGCCCTGATTCGCAATTTTGTCTACCATATCTGCGAGTGCCAGCCCACTTGGACTACCGAGGCCTTTGTAGAAGACGCCATTCGCGAGGTGCGGGCGCGGGTGGGCGACAAGCGCGTGCTGCTGGCCCTTTCGGGTGGCGTAGACTCGTCTACTCTGGCCTTTTTGCTGCACAAGGCGATTGGTGACCAGCTTACCTGCATGTTCATCGATCAGGGCTTTATGCGCAAAGATGAGCCTGAGCGGCTGGTGAAGCTGTTTGCCGAACAGTTCCACATTCCGGTGATTCACGTCAAAGCGCGCGATCGCTTTCTGGCTCAGGTTGAAGGCGTCACCGACCCCGAAGTCAAACGCAAACGCATCGGCCACGAGTTCATTCGCGTGTTTGAAGAAGAGTCCAGACGCCTCGGCCCCTTCGACTACCTCGCCCAGGGCACCCTGTATCCTGACGTAATTGAATCTGCTGACACCAATGTAGACCCCAAAACTGGCGAGCGGGTGGCGGTGAAGATCAAGAGCCACCACAACGTCGGCGGTCTGCCCAAAGATTTGCAATTCAAGCTGATAGAACCGCTGCGCAAGCTCTTCAAAGACGAAGTGCGCAAGGTGGGTCGCTCCATCGGCCTGCCCGAGGAGATCGTGCGGCGGCAGCCCTTCCCTGGCCCCGGCTTAGCTATCCGCATCATCGGCGAAATCACAAAAGAGCGGCTGAAAATTCTCCGCAACGCCGACTTTGTAGTGCGCGATGAGATCGCCAAGCAGGGCATGTACCACGATTTTTGGCAGGCCTTTGCGGTGTTACTGCCGGTGCGCAGCGTGGGCGTCATGGGCGACCAGCGCACCTACGCCTACCCAATTGTGCTGCGCTTAGTCAGCAGCGAAGACGGTATGACCGCCGACTGGTCGCGGGTGCCCTACGACCTGCTGGAGACGATCTCCAACCGCATTGTCAACGAGGTGGAGGGGGTGAACCGGGTGGTTTACGACATCACCTCTAAGCCGCCTGGCACCATCGAGTGGGAATAAGTAGGGGCGCAGCATGCTGCGCCCCTACCTCCACCCGAGTTGAAGTTTCATCGTAGGACAGGCCTTGCCGACCAATATGGCGTCACTGAGGCGATCGCTCAATTGACTCAAGCTGAGACGAAACTCGCGACTTTTGCCGACTATCTAGCCTTTGACCGTGGTTCAGATAGTCGGTATGAACTGACCTATGGAGATTTGATCGAGGTGCCGCCGGAGTCTGACGAGAATGTACTAATTTCTCGCACGCTCGATCGCGCCCTCTCAGATCTCGTTGGTTTTCAGCGAGTGCGAACTCATCAGCTGGCGATTGAGCTACTGGGTCAGCCCAAAAACCGCTTTCCAGACCTCACCGTACTGCGGCCAGAGCACCTAGACCAGCTTCAAAGTTTAGGAAAATCTGCGATTACCCTAGATATGGCTCCGCCATTGCTAGTGGTAGAGGTGGTCAGCCCTGGGGCCGACAATCGCCGCCGCGACTACCTCGACAAGCGCAATCAGTACGAGTGGCGAGGCATTCCTGAATATTGGATTGTTGACCCTCAAGAACAGCGCGTCACGGTGCTGGCGATGGTGGATGGAACATACACAGAATCAATCTTTACTGCCGATGAGGTGGTTGTGTCGCCAACTTTTCCTAGCTGGTCATTGACAGTGGCGGAGATGTTGATGAGCTAACCGTTAAGCTAAAGCATGAGCAGATTTTAGCTCAGTTGATCTAAAGACAACAGCCATTGCTCGGCTGCTTTGGGCGATCGCAACTGCACGATCGCTAAGTGCGCATATTCTGGTCGTTGAAATAAAATAGGGTACTTTTTCCGCTTTTGGGAATAGGTGCGCAACAGCCAAACCAGAATTGAATCGCGGCTGAAAAACGATTGGCGAAACGTTTCGCGATTGCCGTTCCACAGTTCTTCTTGGTAGAGCGATCGCCGCAGGGTGCGCTTTAGCAGTCGCCTCAATACTAGCCTAAACGGGTAATCTAGAAATACGACCGTGTCGGCTCTGGCCCAAACAATGTCGCGCACGGCGCTGTAGTTGCCGTCTACAACCCAGCGATCGCCGCTCAACGCCAACCTCACGCGATCGCGAAAGACTTGAGGCTCCGCAGGGGTCCAATTTGGCTCCCACTGTAGGGCATCTAGCTCGACATGGGAGAGCAGGCAGCGCTGAGCGACCTGTCGCGCTAGAGTTGTCTTACCTGATCCGGTAGTTCCAACGATGGCTATTCGTCTCATACCACTATCCATCGTGCTGTAGTGCTCATACCTCTAACCTGCCATGGCGCACATCACCATTGAAATCCCTGATGACCTGGCCAAAAGACTTCAGCAGTTCCAAACCCAGCTGCCTCAAGTGCTAGAGCTGGGTTTACAAGAGTTTCAGTCTCAGCAGCGGGTCTCGAATTTTCTTGACGAGCAAGACATCGTTGCCCTTTTGGCTAGCCAGCCTAGCCCAGAGCAGATTTTAGCTATGCGTCCTTCCTCAGAATTTCAGGAGCGGGTCAGCGAGCTGTTGGCCGAGAGCAAAGCTGGAACACTTTCGACTAAAGGTGAAGCCGAACTAGAGCGCTATTTGACCCTAGAGCACCTGGTGCGCCTTGCTAAGACCCACGCCATGGCACAGCTACAGTAGCCATGGGGACGTACGTATCTGCGGCCCTGAGGAAACAGGTGACAGAGCGGGCGCGCGACCACTGTGAATATTGCCGCTTTCCCCAAAGCGTCACCCTACTCGCCTTTGAGATGGAGCACATCATCGCTGAAAAGCATGGTGGTAAAACTTCTTTGAAAAATCTTGCCCTAGCCTGCCCTTACTGCAACCGTGCTAAAGGCACCGATCTCGGCTCTATCGATCCAGAGACAAACCAACTTACTCCTTTTTTGTAATTGCTCAACCCAGTAGCCAATCAGCCTGCTGTGAGGTAAGGGCGCGAGAAATGGCCTCGAGAGCAGAGATACCTTGCCGACGAGCGGTGTTGACCAACGAGCGCACCTGAGCGAACAGTTCTGCACCCCAGACGGAGCGAAAGCCATGGGTGACCTTGCGAAAAACCACACTCCAGCGCAGCGCTTGCTCACTGGAATTATTGGTGGGCGGCACTGTCTCATCATCGAGGAACAGCAGCAGATGCTCGCGAATCTGTTGGTAACGCTTGAGCAATCGCTGTCCCTCGGAGGACTTAGGCTTCAAATTCAAAATCTCCCGTAGGCTGCCTCTCAACTGAGAGCGGTACTGCTGAAGCGTTAAGGTCGCCAGAGCCTGTCGCCGCCGGTTCACGGCAATCGCGCGCAGCAATAAGCGTTTCATCCGAGGGGCAAACAGGTCGTCGCCTGCATCAATGGCATACTGACAATCGCGCAACTGATGGGCTAGACAAACTTGCCATTGCTCGGCGGGGTGGGCCTTTTGCGCACTGAATAAGTCGGAGACCCAGACCTGGGGGCGATGGCCTGCCATGGTCTCGTCAATCACCGCTTTGCCCCGACTGGGACGAATCACATGCAGGCAAACCTGCTCATTCTGAAACACCCACTCCCACTGGTTCTGGCCGTTGAGCCGGGCACTGGTTTCATCGCTGCACACCAGACGGGCACTCCGCAGGCGCTCGACAATTCGAGCCACCGGGGCCGCTAACTGAGCTTGAACCCGTTTTAAGAGGTTGGCAATCGCTCCTTCGGATATCGTCACTCCGTACAGGTTCTCCATCAGTTGGCTGAGCCGCTGATAGCTCACCGCATGGTGGTATCTCAGATAGGTCACTACGCTGGCGATACTCTGTCCAAACGGCGACCCCGGCTCTAACCCAATCGGCACGGGCGCTTCATAGCTTCGCTGGCAGCACGGGCATTGCCCACCGTACCGTTCTACTCGGGTCACTTGAGGGCGAACCGGGGGCAGGTCAATTCGCTCATACACCGCTTTGAGTTGTTGGCCAGACGGGTCTACCTCGGTGCCACAGTGCGGGCAATGATTCACTTGCGCCACCACCACTTGGTCGGGCGATGCGCTCAGGTCCCGGCCACCGCCAGAATGACCGACACTCGCCATTCGCTGACTGGCGCTGGGCTTGGGAGGCTCGGCATTGGGCTTGAAGCCTTTCGCTGGCGCCAAACTTGAATTGCGTGACGTTTTCTTGACGCCTTGGCTCTTGCGCCGCTCGGCCTCGGCCTCTAGCGCTTGCACCCTAGTCCACAACTCCTGGATTAGAGCATCTTTCTCCTCAGAACTGAGGCCTTCTAAGGGCGGCAGGTCTTTCATCGCAAAAGTCTACCACCCATACTCATCCCTCGGTATCTGTCAACCCAGTTGAGCAATTACCCTTTTTTTAACCCCAGAACTCAGAACTGGCGAGAGCACTTTAAGTTAGATGGAGCCACCATTGTTCCGCAAACAGCAGAAGGCAGAGTCACGGTTTTTATCCTCCAGTTTAATCACCCCGACCGCCTGCAGGAGCGTCAAGGATTGATCGCGGCTGGTTATTATCCTTAAACCACTGTTTTCTTTAACAACAGTCAGTTTAGCGATCTTGGCGACGTTAGCTCAGCTTGCAGGTCAGCTTGCCGTCAGATTCACCGCCAATTTCGCCATAATCCACTAGGCCAACGGGGAAGGGGGCGACTTTCCAAATGTCGCTGCAATATTCGGCGATGGAGCGATCGCTCGAAAAGCCCCCCATCCGCACCGAGTTGAGAATCGCCATCCGCGTCCAGTTGTCGGTGTCGCTGTAGGCTTCGCCCACGGTCTGCTGGCAGTCAATGTAGGCCTGGTAGTCGGCCAGCAGCATAAATGGGTCGTGGTGCAGCAGCTTGTCCAGCAGGGGTTTAAATAGTCCCGCATCGCCGTGGGAAAAGTGGCCCGAGGCAATCAGGTCGATCGCATCCTTGAGCATCGGGTTGCTCTGGTAGTAGCTGTAGGGGTTATAGCCTTCGTTTTTAAGGGTGACGACTTCGGGGGCAGTGAGGCCAAAGAGAAAGAAGTTCTCAGCCCCTACGGCGTCGCGGATTTCCACATTGGCCCCATCCAGCGTACCGATGGTCAGCGCCCCGTTCATGGCAAACTTCATGTTGCCGGTGCCCGAGGCCTCAAACCCGGCGGTGGAAATTTGCTCAGAGAGATCCGACGCCGGGTAAATGCGCTGGCTGTTGGTGACGTTGTAGTTGGGTAAGAAAATCACCTTGATCTGGTTGCGCAGGTCGGGGTCTTTGTTGACCATGTCGCCTACGGCGGTGACCAGCTTAATCATCAGCTTGGCCATGTGGTAGCCAGGGGCCGCCTTGCCGCTAAATAGAAACGTGCGCGGCGTAATCTCTAGATTGGGGTTTTGCTTCAGCTGACTGTAAAGGGTGACAATGTGCAGCACGTTGAGGTGCTGGCGCTTGTACTCGTGAATGCGCTTCACCTGCACGTCAAACAGCGAGGCCGGATCAACTAAGATGCCGTGCTGACTGTGGATGCGGCCGGCCAGATCGCGCTTGACGGCCTGCTTAATGCTGCGCCACTCGTCGCGGAAACCGGCGTCGTCCGCCAGGGGCTCAATCTGCTTGAGTTCGTCGAGGTGTTTGATCCAGCGATCGCCAATCCGGCTGGTAATCAGCGTGCTCAACCGCGGATTGCTGAGCACCATCCAGCGGCGGGGGGTAACGCCGTTGGTCTTGTTGCAAAATTTTTCGGGAAAGAGTTCGTAGAAATCGCGCAGCACGGTCTCTTTGAGCAATTCGCTGTGCAGGGCGGCGACCCCGTTGATGGTGTGGCTGCTGACGCAGGCCAGGTTGGCCATGCGCACGTAGCGCTCGCCGCTTTCGTCAATCAGCGACATGCGAGCCAGGCGGTCGCTGTCCTTAGGGAATTTCATCCGCACTAAGTCGAGGAAGCGGTTGTTGATTTCGTAGATGATCTGCAAATGGCGGGGCAGCAGCTGGCCAAACAGGCTGACGGGCCACTTCTCTAGCGCTTCAGGTAACAGGGTGTGGTTGGTGTAGGCCAGGGCCTTTTGGGTAATTTCCCACGCTAATGTCCACTCTAAGCCGTACTCGTCCAGCAGCAGGCGCATCAGCTCGGGGGCCGCGATCGCCGGGTGGGTGTCATTCAGCTGAATGGCAAACTTTTCGTGGAACTGCTCCACGGCCATGCCTTGCCCCTTGAGAATGCGAAACATGTCTTGCAGCGAGCAGGAGACGAAGAAAAATTGCTGCTCGAGGCGCAGCTGCTTACCGGCGGTTTTTTCGTCATTGGGGTAAAGCACCTTCGAGATGTTTTCTGAGGCGACTTTTTGCTCGACCGCGCCGTAGTAGTTGCCCCGGTTAAACACCTCGAAGTCAAAGGACTCGATCGCCTCGGCCTTCCACAGGCGCAGGGTGTTGGCGGTGCTGACCTGGTAGCCCAAGATCGGCGTATCGTAGGGCACCCCCAGCACCTCGCGTTCGGGCACCCAGCGCACCCGGTAGCGCTCCTGGTCATCGATGTAGGTTTCAGTATGGCCACCAAACTTGACCTCCACCGACCACTCGGGGCGGGCCACCTCCCAGGGGTTGCCGTAGCGCAGCCACTTGTCGGTGCGCTCGACCTGCCAGCCGTCGCGCAGGTCTTGCTCAAAAATGCCAAACTCGTAGCGAATGCCGTAGCCCACCGAGGGCACTTCCAGCGACGCTAAAGAATCGAGGTAGCAGGCCGCCAGTCGCCCCAGGCCACCATTGCCCAAACCCGGCTCCTCTTCCTGAGCCAGCAGCTCGTTAAAGTCGAGGCCCAGTTCTTCCATCGCCTGCCTGACCGGGTCATAGATCCCCATATTGATCAAGTTATTGCCCAGGTGCGGCCCCATGAGAAACTCCGCCGACAGGTAGCAGACCGTGCGGGCGCGGTGCTGGGTATAGCTCTCGGCGGTGCCATTCCAGCGGTGCAGCATGCGATCGCGCACCAGGTGGGCCAGGGCCATGTAGTAGTCGTGCTGAGTGGCCAGCGACACCGGTTTGCCCTGTACATAAAACAGATTGTTGAGAAACGCCCGCTTAATGCTCTCGATATCGGTGGCGGTGCGCTCTTTAGCAAGGGCGGTGGATACGGCAACATCTACAGGGGAAGGAGTATCCATGGGTGATCGATCCTGGGACAGGGTGCAGTGAGGAATCTATTGATCAGATCAAATTAGGCGATCGCGCAGTGTGGCCTAAAGCACGATTTAAGCTTAGTTTAAGAATGTCAAAAAAAGCCTGTGAAAGAAAATCCACGGACTAAACATCGGGGGGGAACGAAGCGCAAAACGCTGGCAAACTAGGCGCTGCGGCAGCGGAGCGCTGGCGTTCTGACGAGTCATCGTAGCCAATGCCGCGCAGGCCATTGGCTACGATGACTCGTCGAGGCAATCGGGGTTGAGCGCCTTGCGGGTCAGGTTGGTGGTGTACCACCCGGCAGAGAGCGCCAGTACGGCTCCGCCCCCTTGCAGCGCCAGTTTTTCGGCGGTGAGCCCCTCGTGAAACAGGGCCACCCCAAAGGAGCCCAAATAGACGTACAGCGTAATCACCGGCAGCATGCCCACCCAGGAGAAAAAGCAGTACTGCCAAAAATTGACCCTGGTGCAGCTAAAGCCGTAATTGAGCAGGTTCGAGGGCACCAGGGGCGACAGCCGCGTCAGCAGCAGAATCTTCCAGCCCTTTTGGCCGACGGCGTGGTCGAGGCGAGCAAAGCCGGGGTTTTTGGTCATCCAGCGCTTGATGCGATCGCGGGCCAAAGTCCGCCCCACCCCAAAACAGGCGATCGCCCCTAGGGTGTCGGCCACCGAAGCCACCGCAATTCCTTTCGCCAAACCAAACACGGCCCCCGCCACCAGAATGAGCACGATGTTAGGTAGACCAAACACGGTCGCTAGTACATACAGCACCATAAAAGCCGGAGCCGCCCACCACCCCAGGGATCTCAGCCAGCTTTCAGTGTCTACAAACCAGTCTTGCAGCGGTAGTTGACTGCTCAGTAGCGCCACAACTCCGATACCTCCGGCAAACAGCCAAAACCTTCGGCTTCGCAAAATTGTCAATTTCATGCCGGTAAGCTCCCACGCCGATGGATACAGGCAGAGGGAATAGTTAACCTTAGTCAGCAATCGCCGCCTTCGCCGCCTACCTTAAGAAATGTAAGCGTTGAAGCCCGGTTCCCAAGGCTGACACAACCTTAAGATGGATGCCCTCCACACTCCTCTCTCGGAAGATGTAAGCCAGCTGCTTTCCTGTCGAAATGGCACAACTTGAGCGATCAAAGGACTCAGCATGCAACTCGATGGCGTCATTTTAGATATTGATGGCACGCTGGTTTTGAGCAACGATGCCCACGCCAAATCCTGGGTTGAATCCTTCGCCCGCCACGGCTACGACGTGCCCTACGACCAGGTGCGATCGCTGATGGGGATGGGCGGCGACCAGCTCATGCCCAAGCTGATCCCCGAACTCAATGAGGAATCAGAACCCGGCCAGACAATCGCCAGCGATCGCAAAGCACTGGTTTTGCAGAAGTATGTGCCCCAGATCAAGGCGGCCAACGGGGCGCGATCGCTGGTCGAAAAAATGCTGGAGGCGGGCCTGCATGTGGTGATTGCCACCTCCGCCAGCCCTGAGGAACTGGAGGTGATGCTCAAAATTGCCGAGGTGGACGATCTGCTGCACGAGGCCACCACCTCCAGCGATGCCGAAAACTCGAAACCCGCCCCCGACATTGTCGAAGCTGCCGTCAAAAAGGCCCAATTCGCTTCCGATCGCATGGTGATGCTGGCCGATACCCCCTACGACATCGAGGCGGCGGGCAAAGCCGGAGTGAAGGTGATTGCCGTGCGCTGCGGCGGCTTTAGCGATGATGAGTTGTCGGGGGCGATCGCCATCTATGACGACCCCGCCGACTTGCTCCACCACTACGATCGCTCTCCCCTAGGCCAGACAGTCAACTGTAATCATCCTCAACCCCAGCCATATCGAAGTTTGACACCGGGATAAGGGTACCAGACCCCTACTCGTCGGCTAAGTCAGGATCGACTCGCTCGCTTAGGTATAGGTTGGTGACATACTTTAGCGTCACCGTGCCGTCAGTCTCAGCCCAGGCTCTATGCCAGGCGGCGATGGTATCGAGAAACTGGAGGTGGGCTCGCCCTTCCTTAGGAATGTAGGACGAGCTGAGCGATCGCCCCACCACCTCAGGCAGCACCAGCGTCTGGCCATAGGCAAAGCTCAGGTGCTGCACTCGCGAAAACTCATCCTGCTGCTCAATCGCCTTGAGCGCTTGGGTATGGTCACGGTGGTCAATGGCGCGGGTCGCCACGGCATGGATGATCTGATAGTAGGCTGCCGTACCTGAGTCCTCTAAATCCCAGTCGTTCCAGAGTAGGGCTAGGCGTCCCCCCGGCGGCAAAATGCGGCCAAACTCGGCCAGCGCCAGCGGGGCGTTGAACCAGTGAAACGACTGGCAACAGGTCACAATATGCACAGATGCATCCGCCAGCCCCGTCTGCTCGCCCGTGCCGGGGTGAAAGGCCACTTGAGGATGCGGCTCGGCAGCCTCGCGCATGGCGGCATTGGGCTCCACTGCGATCACCCTGGGGCCACGATCGCCTAGCAGCCGACTCGAAATGCCCGTGCCTGCCCCAATATCGGCAATCACGAGCGATCGTGGGTTGTCCACATCGGCCAAAATGGCGGCGATCGCCTCTGGGGGATAGCCAGGCCGATAGCGGGCATAATCTTGGGCGCGGTCAGAAAACCGTCCCAGCGGATTCAGCGTATGAAGCGGTAAGACATTGGGGGCCATAGAGCGATCGCCATACTGCTACGTCGATATCGTAACCCAGCAGCCCAGCAGTCAGACCACGCTCTACCAGCGCACCCCGCCAATCCAGTACAGTAAGCCTTAAATCCTCCTTACCGCGTCCATGACTACGACCAAACTCAAACCCGACTGGGCTGGTGACGATCTGCTCTCGCGCCTCGTCAACCGCGCCATTCAAACCCCGGCCCTCTATAGCCTGATGAAGCGCCAGGCTCGCCAGGTGCTGATCAAAACCGCCGAGAAAAACGGCGTCCCCTGGCGACAGACCTGCCTCGATCTCGACCAGCCCGAAATGCGGCAGCGGTTGAATGAGATCACCAATCCAGCGGTGGTTTACCCCGACTATTACCAGGTGCCCTTCCACGCCTACAGCGAGGGCAACCTCTGCTGGCAGGCTGCCTTTGAGGCTGCCCCCGCCACCTACGCCATGGCCCTGCGCGTTTGGCCCCAGGAAGAAATTTCCTGGCAAGAAGCCCAGATTCGCCTGCGCCAGAGCTTTCTAAACGTGCTCGACCAGTACGGCCCCGTCCAGGTGACCGATATTCTCGATATCGGCTGCTCGGTGGGCATTTCCACCCTCAGCCTGCACCGCCACTACGCCCAGAAAAACTCGGTACGCACCGTGGGCCTAGACCTATCGTCCTACATGCTGGCAGTAGCTCAATCTCAGGACACCAACCGTGAAATCGCCCAATGGGTACATGGGGCGGCAGAATCGACCGGCTTTGCCGAGGCCTCCTTTGATGTAGTGACGATGCAATTTATTGCCCATGAGCTGCCCCGTAGTGCCACTCAGGCTATTTTTGCCGAAGCCCGGCGGGTGCTGCGGCCCGGTGGGGCGATCGCCCTAGTTGACAACAACCCCAAGTCGCCCGTGATTCAAGCCCTGCCCCCGGTGCTGTTTACCCTAATGAAAAGCACCGAGCCCTGGAGCGACGACTACTACACCTTTGATTTAGAAGCCGCCCTGGTGAAGGCGGGCTTTGAGTCGCCCGTTACGGTGCCCAGCGATCCTCGCCATCGCACATTGGTGGCCCGGAAGGGGTGATGGGATAAGGGGGTAGGGGGTAGGGGGTTAAGGGGGTAGCGCTTGCGCCCAGGTAACCTTTGTAGCCACTGACAAAACCAATCCGGACAAAGTGCGTCCGTAGAAATGCGGGTAGAATAAGCTCAGTGCTGGCGAGGAATGCCTTGTATCTGCCCTGGGTTGGCGATCGCAACTCCAGTTCGCAGGCCGCCATCTGCACAGCCTTAGTAACAGCAGGGATAAACCATGGGTGAATGGCTCGATCACAGCGTATTAGTCGATGTCGATGTACCAGTAGAAACCTCCTGGGATCTGTGGTCTGACCTGGAGCAAATGCCCCGCTGGATGAAGTGGATCGACTCCGTCAAAATATCTGACGCCGACCCCGAAATTTCAGAATGGAAGCTGGCCTCGCGGGGCCTAGAGTTCACCTGGCGCTCTAAAATTACAAACCTGATCACCCACCAAATCATTCAGTGGGAAGCGATCGACGGGTTGCCCAACCGGGGGGCAATTCGCTTTTATGGCAAAGACGGTCAGTCCACCGTTAAGCTCACCGTATCTTACTCGGTGCCCGCCGTGATCAAGTGGATGGATGGGCTGTTTCTGGGTCGGTTGGTCGAGGCTACTCTGCAAGACGACCTCAACCGCTTCCGCGACTACGCTATGGCGAATAAACAGCCCCCCTCGGCCTAGGCGCTATGGGCCTCACGGTAGAGCAGCCCCCCACCGCAGCCCTAGCAGCAGGCTTTCACCACAGCTGGCAGGCGCTGACTAGCGTCCTAGGCGCTCTGCCCGGCGATCAACGCCTGCCCTATGCCACGCTGCTGCTCACCCGGCTGATTGCCGTGGCGGCGCTGCAACAGCGGGGCTACCTGGGCAATGATGAGTGGTATCTGCACAACCAGTTTGGCCAGAGCCAGCAGCGCGAGCGGGATGGATTCTTTTCAGCAGTGCTGCAACCGCTCTGCCAGCAAGGCTTTACCCTACCCGCTGAGGAGCGCCCCCCGACTTTGCACCAGCGGTTTGGGCCACTGCCCTTTTTGCCCACGGGGCCGTTTCGCTTCACTGAGCTAGACCAGCGCTGGGGCCATATTCCCCTACCCGATGCTGCTTTTGAGCCTGCATTGCACTGGCTGGCCGACCTGGCGGCGGCGGCTCCCGCCGGTCTAGACACTGGCCTGGGCCTGCTGCTAGAGCAGGCGATCAATGGCCACGATGGGGCCGCGATGGCGACGCCTGAACCGCTGCTGGAGGCGCTGTGCGATCGCACCATCCACGCCACCCTGCTCGATCGCGCCGAGGCGCTGCTCGGGCGTCGCCACCCTTCCACCGATCAGCTCTTAAAGGAACTCTCCCCCGCCGAGGCCGGAGCGCTGTTGAGCGAACTGGGCCAGCTCACCCTGCTCGATCCCGCCTGTGGTTCAGGCCGATTTCTCGTTGCGGCGCTGACTCAGCTGATGGAGTTGGCTCAGGGGCTGCGGGCGATCGCCAACCAAACCACCAAAGCTGTCCCCAACTGGGCCAAACCGTCCCCCAACAACCCCACGCTTGGGCTTTACCAGCACTTGGTCACCCACGCCCTCTACGGCCTTGATCTGTGGCCCCCAGCGGTAGAGCTGACCCGGCTGCGGCTGTGGCTCCAGGGCGTGCAGCACACTACCCAGCCCACAGAACTCCCCACCCTGCCTGACCTGACGCTGACTATCCTTCAGGGCAATGCTTTGGTCGGCCTGGTGCGCGTCGATGACGAACGATTTGACCAAGTGCAGCCCCGGCGTGGGGCCAAAGCTTCAGAACCGGCTGTCCCGCTCCAGGGAAATCTGCTTCAGCCCTTGATCGCCGACAGCTACCAGTCAGTGCTGGCCGAGCGCCAGGTGCGCCTAGAGCACTACCGCAGCCAGACCCAGCTGCTGGCCGAGGTGGGCAGCGTGCCCGCCTACGCCCAGGCCGACTTTTTGCGCGATCGCCTCGACGAACTCAACACCATTGCCCAAAGCAAGCTCACCCACCTGCTGTGGAGCGAGGGCAGTCAGCAGCTGGGCCTGCGAGTGCCCGATCCGGCGGGCGATCGCCCCACGCGCCCCCTCAGCCAGGCCGATATCGATGCCGCCTACCCGTTCCACTGGGGGTTTTATTTTCACCAGCGGCTGCGCGACCAGGGCGGTTTCGACATCGTGCTCAGCCACTTTCCGCGCGGGGCGGTTGAGGCTACCCAAACCGGCTTTGTGGAACGCTACGCCACCCTGTTTGAGCAAAAAAACGTGGCCCCTTCTACCTTTCGGCACAACCGCCAGCCGGTGCTCACCATCGACCCCGACCTCACCCAGGCCTGGGCCGAGTATCGGGGCCAGTTCACCTGGCTGAGCAACTACCTGCGCCGCTCTGACCAATATCCCCACAGCAGCTCCGGGCCGGAGGGGCTGAGTCAGAACCGGCTGTTTTGGTCGCGGCTATTTCTCGAACGCAGTTTGCAACTCTTGCGACCTGGCGGTCGCTGCGGGGTGTTGCTCGACCCTTTCTGGGCGCAGAGTAACAGCGCGCCCCTGCGCCACTGGCTTCAGCGCCAAACCGATCTGGCCACCGTGCTCGATCTGTCAAATCACCAAAAGCTCTGGCCCGATGTGCCCTCCCGCACCACCCTCTGTGCGCTGTGGCTGTGGCACCAGGGGCCAACCCAGGGCAGCCCCTACGCCGCCTATGCCAAACCCAACACGGCCCTAGCGCCGGAAACCCTTGGGGGCGTGCTGCAACGCCTCATCCACCTGGCGGAATAGGGCGGGCAAGTCGGCGGAGTTGTCGATCGCCACATCGGCCAGGGCCACCTTTTCAGCCAAGGGCATCTGGCTTTGAATGCGGGCGCTGGCCTGCTCAGCCGTCAAACCATTGCGCTCCATTAGGCGCCGGAGTTGGCGCTCCAAAGGACAGGTCACTACCCAAATTTCGCTCACCTGGTCAGCCAGATTAGCCTCAAGCAAAAGGGGGATCACCTGCACCACAACAGGAGCTTCGGTCAGCTCCACCATCGCTGCCTCAAAGTGCCGGCGCACCACGGGGTGAATCTGCTGCTCTAGCCAGACTTTTTCGGCGGGCTGGTTAAAGACAATTTCCCCCAGTTTGCCCCGGTTCAGGGTGCCATCGGGGTGCAGCAGGGCTGCGCCGTAGCGAGACACAATGGCGTCTAAAGCTGGGGAACCGGGCTCTACGGCTTGACGAGCATAGAGGTCAGCATCCAGCACGGGCAGGTGGTGCTGCCGCGCCAGGTAATCCGATACGGTTGATTTGCCGGTGGCAATGCCCCCGGTTAGCCCAATGATGCGCTGGCCCATGCGGCGATCGCCTCCGTTAGCCCATCCAGCGTGTATTCCGCTGGCTCGATATCCACTCGACCTAAAATTTCGCGGCAGCTGTCGGAGGTTTTGGGGCCAATGGAGGCGATCGCCACCCCCTTTAGCACCTCGCGCCAGCCTGCGCCCAAGCCCAGTTCTAAAAGCTGAGCCGTATGCACCACGGTTTTAGAACTGGCGAAGGTGATCACATCCACCCGGCCATTCTTCAGCGCCGCCAGGGCAGCGGCATCGGGAACCTCTGGACAGCCCGACTCGTAGGCCGCCACCTCCACCACCTCGGCCCCAGCAGCGGTGAACTCCTGCACCAGCACTTCGCGACCGCCGCTCTCCACGCGGGGGAACAGCAGCCGCTGCCCCACCACCGCTTCAGGAAAGTGATCCACCAGAGAATCGGCTACAAAATCGGGGGGGATAAAATCGGGCATCAGCCCCCGTTTTCTCAGCACCGCCGCCGTTTTGCGGCCCACCACGGCGATTTTGAGCGCACTCAAGGCACGCAGATCCTTCCCCTGCTCCAACAGTCGATCCACAAAAAAATTCACCGCATTGGCAGAGGAGAGAATGAGCCAGTGAAAGGTGGGGAGAGCGGCGATCGCCCCATCCAGACCGGCCCAGCTCGACGGCGATCGCATCTCTAAGGCGGGCAAATCCACCACCGTAGCCCCCTGGGCAGTAAGCAAATCGGCAAAGGCGCTGGATTGCTCGGCGGCGCGGGTGATGAGGATGGTTTTGGAAGAGAGTGGGGAAGTGGATGAGGGGGGAGGGCAGTAAGGGGTGGATTCTGAGTTTTGAGTTTTGAATTTTGAATTTTGAACTTGAGATGCCCCCAAATATCGCCGCAGGCGGACGACTTCCCCAAACACAATCACGCAGGGGGAAAGATTTTCACCCCGCGTCACTTGGCGAATGGTGAGCAGCGTACCTTCCCACACCTGCTGCTGACTATGGCCGCCCCAGCGAATGATCGCCACGGGCATGTCACCTCGGCAACCGTTTTGGCGCAGCCGATGAACAATTTCTTCGAGGTGGCGGCTGCCCATCAGCAGCACCAGGGTATGCAAACGGGCCAGGGTGGGCCAGTCGAGCAGGTCTGGATCGTGGGCGGTAAAGACGCCAAAGCCGTGGCTCCAAACCGGGTCGGTGAGGGGAATGCCCGCCAGCAGCGGGGCCGCCAAGGCCGACGAAACGCCGGGCACGACTTCCACCGGGCAGCCCGCCTCGCGCAGGGCCTGCACCTCGGCGGCGGTGCGGCCAAAGATAAACGGGTCACCGCTTTTGAGGCGTACTACCTGACGGCCTTCTAGAGCGAGCCTGACCAAGAGCTGATTGATGTCGGATTGGGCCGTGCTGGGCTGGCCGCCGCGTTTGCCGACGTTGATGCGATCGCACCCTCTCGGCAATAACCCCAGCAGCCCCTCATCCACCAGCGCGTCGTACACCAGGCACTCGGCCTGCTGCAACAGGTCGTGCCCCTGTACGGTGAGGTAGTCGATGCCCCCCGGCCCGGCCCCAACAATATAGACAGTCCCTGGCTGAATCATGATAAAACGCTACACTGACACGCCCCTTAAAGGGTGGCAGATGACCATTTAGATACGATTACCCCACTCAGTTTACGCACGAAGTCACCTGCCAGCGTGGACTACTTTTGGTCGAATACTTAGGATGGGGCTGAGAGTGAACTAATTTAATCCCCCATTGCCATGCCCCAACCCAATTCTGTGTTAATCGACTTCAGCGAAGCAGGTCTAGATCTGGATCGCGCTGAGCTGGAGAGCTTTTTGCTGACCATTGCCGACGAAATGGAGTCTGGCGACCTGGTACGATCGGCCCGGCTGGCTCGGAATGAGGATATTCCAGAGTCAGCTAAGTCTGGGGTGGCGGCGTTTCTCGTCGGGATTCTGACCGCTGAGATTAAACAAGAGAATCTGGGCAAGGTGATGGACTACCTAGGGAATCTGCGTTACGGCAAAACCCTGACTCTGTCTTTTGAGTTGGACGGCATGACTTCTACCCTTGAGTATCGCAACCAACAGGAGTTAGATCAGGCGTTAGCGGCTACCGAGCGGTTAGCAAATCTGCGGGTTAAGATACGGGAGCAGCAGACTACGCCTGAAAACTAGCCATAGCAGTCTAAATCCAGCCCTATGGGAAAGTATGCACTCTTAATCGGCGTTGAAACCTATGGGGAAGGGTTACAACCTCTACCCGCTGCTTCTAAGGATGTGGCGGCGCTGCGAGAGGTGTTGCTAAATCCCAAAATGGGCGAATTTGACGAAGTGAAACCCCTGGTTAACCCCACACAGCCAGAAATGGCGCGGGAAATTGAGCTGTGGTTTCAGGATCGGCAACCTGACGATTTAGTGCTGCTGTTCTTTTCGGGGCATGGAGTCAAGGACGATCGCCGCGATTTATACTTCGCCGCTGCGAATACCGAAAAGCAGCGCGATCGCTTGCTCACCTCCACCGCGACTTCCGCCCGCTTCATCCATGACCGGATTCGGGCTTGCAAAGCCAAATATCAAGTGCTCATTCTTGACTGCTGCTTTAGTGGAGCCTTTGGTGAGTTTGTAGCACGGGATGATGGCGAAATTCCCCTAAAGGAACAACTGGAGGCGGAGGGGCGGGTGGTGCTCACCTCCACTAGCGCGGTGGATTACTCCTTTGAAGAAAAGGGCGCGGATTTGTCGATCTACACCCGCTACCTGGTGGAAGGCATTGCCACAGGTGCCGCTGATGAGGACGGTGACGGGGTGATCACAGCGGAAGAACTGCATCGGTATGCGGGGCGAAAGGTGGAGGAAGCTTCGCCTGCCATGAGTCCAAAAATCTTTATTCCGCAAGGGGAAGGTTACCGCATTAGGCTGGCTCGTTCGCCCCAGGATGACCCTAGGCTGAAATATCGCAAAGAGGTAGAACGTCGAGCCACGGCAGCGGAGTTTACGATTCCGGCCAAGCGGCTATTGGTGAGGCTTCGTACCGAACTGGGAATTTCGGAGGTGGAGTCAGAGGCGATCGAAGCTGAGGTACTGAAGCCCCATCGGGACTACCAACGCAAGCGCCAAGAGTATCAGGAGACCCTGCACCAATGCCTAGAGCGAGAATCGCCCCTGAGTCCACGCACGATCAATGACCTGAGAGACTATCGCGCCCACCTACGGCTCAAGCCAGAGGATGTAACTGCCATTGAGCAGGCGGCATTGAACGGCCCTGATTTGGAGGGGTATGCCGCAAACCTAGAACGCCAGCAGCAAGAACAAGTGCAACAGCAGGCGCAAGCCCAACGCCAGCAACAGGAACGGACTGAAGCCGAACGGCAAGCACAGGAACAAAAAGCGACTGAACAGCGGCAGCGAGAAGCAGCAGAACAGCTAAGGCAGATCTACGAAGCCGAACTCCTTCACCAGCAGCAAGAGGCCGAACGCCACCAACAGGAAAAAGCGGCTACTACTCAGCGACCATCCCAGCCGATAGGCATAAGACAACCACCACAACCCATCGCCTCACCGCCATCACATGCCCGACCCCCGGCTAGCAGCACCACCCTGTCGCGGCAGCAGTTTTTGAAATGGGGCGGGTTGAGCGGGCTTGGGTTAATTGGCGCATTTGGAATCAGTCAGGCTTTGAAGAATGCACCGCTCACAGAGGTGGACTATACGCGATTAGAGGAACTGCTGGCAGCCAAACAGTGGAAAGACGCTGACCAGGAAACCTTCAATGTCATGTTGAAAATTACCAATCGAGAAGCTGAAGGATACCTAGATTCTGAAAGTCTTTGGAACTTTCCGTGTGGGGCGTTAGCGAAAATAGATCAGCTTTGGGTAGAGGCCAGCGACGGCAAGTTTGGCTTTAGTGTGCAGAAAAAGATTTACGTAGACAATTGCGGCGGCCAGCCCGATGGCCAGTATGATAAAAATGCCTGGAACTGCTTTGCAGATAAGGTAGGCTGGCGAGTGAACGGAACTTGGCTCAATTATTCACAAGTTATTTTTGATACAACAGCTCCCTCGGGCCACCTCCCGGCGGGGGGTGGGTTCTGGGTTGGGCTGTGGGGTTTGGATGTGAGATGGGTGGATTCTTTCTCTTGCAGAGACTTATGAAGTGTAGCAGATAAGCGCTTCAGCTGTTAGAGAAACCCGGTTTCTTGAAGAAACCGGGTTTCTGGACTCCCACTTTTTGAGATTCTCACTCGTCAAACATGAGGTGCTGGAGCGCAGCGTGGTTAGGTACATCCGACACGGCGACAAACGCTCGATAGGCGTCTGCGGTGCCCACCTCCTGGCGGATCATCTCCAGTTTCGGCAACGTCCCTTGGCGCAGATCGATATATTCTCGGTAGCTCGAAAACTCCCAGTCTTCAGGGCATTTCACAAACCCTGCCTTTACAGGATTCAGGTGAATGTAGCGGGTGAGGTGGAGTAGGTAGCGGTCGCTATCCACCTCAATAGCGCGAAACCGTCCCTGGAACAGCGAACCACATCGTTCATAACGGCGATTGATGGCTTTGGTATACGACAGCGAGAAAGCTTGCATCTGCTGGGATAGGTGATGCGATCGCAGGCAGACCAAGAAATGGTAATGGTTTGGCATTAGGCAGTAAGCCAGCACATCGAGCGTATCCTCAACCAGGTAGTGCCGGAACTGTCGCAAAAAATGCAAATAGTTTTCGCGTTCAAAGAAAATAGTCTGGCGATCGTTGCCACGGTTATAAAGATGGTAGTAATGTCCTGGCGCAAAGCTAACCTGACGACGGGGCATCTTTACCTCCTCCATAGCCTTCAGGTCTAGAGTTCCCTCAACTAGAAACCTGGGTTCTTCAAGAACCCAGGTTTCTAACCACCCGTTAAAATTTGGGTACACCAACCCGCTGTCACCCTAACGATGCTCAGCACCACAGTCACCGAAACCGGACAAATCACCTTACCTGATGAAATTCGGCAGCATCTCAAACTGGTGAGCGGCAGCCGAGTCGAGTTCATCATCGACGAAGACGGTCAGGTCAAAATCTTTCCCCTCACCGTTGCCGTAGAATCCCTATCCGGCATCCTCCACCAACCTGGCATTCAACCCGCTTCCCTTGAAGATATGGAAACCGCCATCTCCGAGGGCGCAAATGATTGGGCTTGATACCAATTAAGAAGGGTGGGTTAGACGGGCCAAGGCGGCGAGCAGCGCGTGGTTTTGCGCCTCGGTGCCTACCGAAATCCGCAGCTTGTCGTCTAGCCGAGGTTGTTTGAAGTAGCGTACCAAAATGCCCTGCTCTTTTAGGATCAGATACAGCTGCTCCGCATTGGCCCCCTCACAGAATTCGGGCGGCGTGGCCAAGACAAAGTTGCCGTGGGAATCGAGCACGGTGAACCCCAGCTGCCGCAGTTCTTTGGTTAATGCCGCCCGCGAGGCTTTGATTTTGGCTATACAGACGTTTTTGTAGGCTTGATCGCGGATGGCTGCTGTGCCCAGGGCGATCGCAATGGCATCCACGTTATAGCTATCTTTGACCTTAAAAAGCTCAGCCAGTAGCGCCGGTTTGGCAATCCCAAACCCCAGCCGCAGCCCCGCCAGCCCATAGCCCTTCGATAGGGTACGCAGCACCACCACGTTGTCAAACTCCTGCACCAGCGACAGCGCCGAACCCTCAGCAAAGTCCACGTAGGCCTCATCCACCACGACCAGTCCTGAGGCCTGTTGCGCTAAGGTTCGCAGGTCGGGCAGCGCTACCACGTGACCCGAGGGGCTATTCGGCGACGCGATAAATGTAATCGCCCCCTGGGCCGCCACCAGATCCTTTAAAGGAAACTCAAAATCGTCGGGGTAGGGCACCTCGACCACGGTGGCAGGTTGCAGGGCTGCCAGGGTGCGATACAGCACGTAGGTCGGGGTGGGGTAGACAATTGGCCGGGTCTCGTCATCCGCACAGGCACGTACCAAAAGATTCAGCAGGTCGTCGCTGCCGTTGCCGACAATGATCCAGTCCGCCGGTACGCCCAGAACATCGGCGATCGCCTCGCAAAAGCTGCGGGCAAAGGGGTCAGGATACCGCCTGAGCTGCTCAGCCCCGACCTGCCGCAGCACCTCAACCACCTGGGGAGACGGCGAGTAGGGGTTCTCGTTGGAGTTGAGCTTGATGATGCTGGTGCCGGGGCGGGGCTGTTCTCCGGGCACATAGGCAGCCATCGCAGCAATGTTGGGGCGAACGTAACTCATTACAGCTAAATCGTGGGGATCAGAGTACTTCCTGTGAAATGCTGGATCACAGAAATTCAGCCTGTTGAGGCAAGGTTTGATTATGTTGACCTTTTACCATACCCCGCTGTCGGTTAACTCCCGCCGAGTCTGGGTAGCGCTGCTAGAGAAGAATTTGCCCTTCGAGGCGATCGTGATGGATCTAGGCGGTGACCAGCTTAAGCCCGAATTCTTAAGCCTCAACCCCTTCCACCACATCCCGGTATTGGTTGACGACGGCTTTACGGTGATCGAATCCTTCGCCATTTTGGATTATCTGGAAGCGAAATATCCTACCCCCTCGCTGCTGGCTGCCACTCCAGAAGACGTCGCCACCATGCGTATGGTCGAAATGGTGACGGTGAATGAGCTGGTGCCCGCCATCAATCCGCTGATCAAAAAAATGATGGGCTTTGGCCAAGAGGCTGACGATGCGATCGCCCAGGCCAAGCAAAAAGCCGAAGTGGTGCTCAAATTCTACGCTGACCATCTGGCCGATCAGCCCTTTTTCTGCGGCGACCAGCTTACCCTGGCGGATGTGGTGGCGGGCACCTTTGCCCCCTGGTTTGAGGGGCTGGGGCTGCCCATGGCCAACTACCCCACCCTGCAAGCCTGGACCGATCGCCTGATGGAGCGCCCCGCCTGGCAGACGACTCAACCCACAGCGGAGGATCTGGCGGCGTTTCGCGATCGCATGAAACAGCGCATGGCCGCTCAAGGGCAATAGTGCGTCGGGTGCCGCTCTGGGTTTGGCTGCTGGGGTTGGGGGCGATCGCCCTCAGCCTGCGCCTGGCTGGCCTGGGCCGCATCCACGGGCTGGTCTTCGACGAGGTCTACTACGTCCCCTTCGCCCTTGACTATTTACAGGGAACGCCCAGCTTCGACGCCCACCCACCTTTGGCCAAATACCTGATCGCCCTGGGTATTTGGCTTGGTCAGTGGCCCGCCGCCTGGCTAGGTTGGCCCACGGTGGAGGTGGAGAGTACTTTGGTCAGTCCCCTGACCTTTCGCTGGCTGAATGCGGTGGTAGGAGCCATAATCCCGGTACTGCTGGCAGACCTGGCCTTTTCCCTCAGCCATAGATACCTACCCCAACGCCAACGCGCCTTCGCCCTCCTAGCCGGCCTGCTGATGACGATGGAAGGACTGACTCTAGTCGAATCGCGCCTAGCATTGATCAATATCTACGGGCTGGCCCTAGGGCTACTGGGCCAGTGGGCCTGGGTCAGGGCCGGGCAGGCTCAGCATCCCGCCCGCTGGCGCTGGGCAGCGGGTATCGCCCTGGGGGCCGCCATCAATGTGAAGTGGAACTGGGCGGGGCTGTGGCTGGGTTTGCTGCTGTGGGAAGTTTTCGCAAACGACATGGAAGGCCCTCTCCCAAAATCCCTCTCCCCAGGGGAGAGGGATTTTGACGTTCCCTCTGGCTCCCCTTCTCCCCTAGGGAGAAGGGGCTGGGGGATGAGGGGCAATCCCTGGTGCAGGCGGGCCACCTACCTGGGCGTAATTCCTCTGGCCACCTACATTCTGCTATGGCTGCCCCACCTGGCACTGACGGGTGAGTCGCTAGTAGGCATTCACCGTCAGCTTTGGTCTACCCACCAAGCGATCGCGACAGGATCAAGCCACAATTACTGCTCGCCATGGCACAGCTGGCCGCTGATGGTGCGCCCGGTAGCCTACTTTTACGAACGCGCTGGCCAAGGAGCAACGGCTACAGCCACAACTATCCATGCCATGGGCAACCCGGTGTTGTGGTGGCTGGGGACGGCGGCAGTGCTGGCTCTGGGGCTGGGCTGGCTGAGTCGGCAAGTCGCGGGTGAAAATCACTGGGCTGGGTCGCCTAGCGGGGCCGTGGTGCCGTTCATTCTGCTGAACTACCTGACCAACTGGCTGCCCTGGGCGCTGGTGAGCCGCTGCACATTTCTGTATCACGCCATGGGCATGGCGGCGGTGAGCACCCTAGGGTTGGCCTGGCTAATGGCGCAGTGGTGGCAAAACCCTCGCGATCGCCCACTGGCCCTGATGCTGCTAGGGGCGATCGCCCTCAGCTTTTGGTTCTGGCTGCCGCTGTACCTCGGCACTCCCCTCTCGCTAGAAGCACTCCACCGCCGCTGGCTGCTGCCAGGGTGGATCTAGCCGCTTCAGCCCTTGATGGTGATCACGTTAAAGCCCTCTTCTGGGGCAGGCGGCACAAAATAGCTGGTGAATTGGTCGAAATCAGCCTCAGTGGGCGCAAATTCGTGATCGCCGCTTTCGTTGCGCTGGCGCAGCCGCCGCTTGCACTCGGCGTCCGGCACATCTAGGTAATATAGACGATGGGCAACCCCAGCCCGCTCAACAATGGCCTTCATCCACTGACGGCTCTTAAGCGTGTTGGCCGGAAAGTCGAGAACGACCGAGAGCCCTGCCCTCAGCAATGCCTCAACATGGGTTCCCATCACAGCATTGAGGCGCGTGCTACAGCGAATATAGTCGGCTAGCGTGTTCAGCTCGTTAGGGTAAAGGCTGGACAGCCACTCGTCTTGCGCGATTAGGACTGTATTCGACTGGCTGGCTAGCTTGTCTGCCTGGGTAGACTTGCCCGCCGCAATCTTGCCGCAGAGTAGGTAAAGGGTGGCGTCAACCATTGCCGTCACGTAGCCTGTGCTGATTCCAACTTTTTCTCTGACTTTGATAGCACAAACCGCTCCAAAGCGGCTTGCACTGACCGATCGCATCAGTAGCCGTGTTCCGCCAAAAACTCTAGCGACAGCCCATCGCCCACCGCAGAATCCCCCGGAGCCATAAACTTCTCGACATACTTGCCCAGCACGTCGCCCTCCAGGTTCACCGCCTGGCCGGGGCGCAGGTGTTGCAGGGTGGTCTCGCGGTAGGTCACGGGGATGACGGCGACGGCGAACCAGTCGCCGCTGGGGCTACAGTCGGCCACCGTCAGGCTAATGCCATTCACCGCAATGCTGCCCTTGGGCACGATGTAGCGGGCTACTCGGCGATCGCCCACCGTAAAGCTCAGCTTCCAGGCGTTGTCGGTCTCGATCGCTGCCTCTAGATGCCCCTGCCCGTCGATGTGGCCGGTGACAAAGTGACCGCCAATCTTGCTGCCCACCCGCAGCGACGACTCCAGGTTGACCCGGCTACCATCGGGGAGGTTGCCCAGAGAGGTGCGATCGAGGGTTTCCGGCGACACCGCCGCCACAAAGCCATCGGGCAGAATGGTCTCCACCGTCAGGCAAATGCCATCCACCGCAATGCTGTCGCCCAGTTCAACGTCGGTGAGGGCGGAGGGCAGGGGGCTGGTCTCCCAGCGCAGGTAGACCTGGGTATCGCCCTTGTGAAAGAGCGTACCCGTCGCTTGAATGAGTCCGGTAAACATGGCCGTAACCTTAAGGACATTCTTAGGAAAACTGCGACTTACCCCAGGGGCGATCGGGGCATACTTAAATCAATAATTTTTTTCTTTAGAGTATCCCGTATTCCATCAGCGGATAGATAAGCTTAGGTAGACTAGGAGGGCAAACCCCGCCCACAGTTGCTTTAGGATCGCCCCATTTTGTATTCCCTGGCCTGCCATCCATGCGAATCGCCCGGTACGCAAACAGCCCGGTACACTGGTATTAGTATCGGTTCCAGGCTGACGAACAACGCTAGAGCACGCCAATCAACGGATCCAAGAGGCCAAACCAATGATTGAAATGAGAGTCGCCGGGATTGCCCTAGATGCGATGTCGCGAACTCCGGTAATTTTGCTGCGAGACACTACCGATCGCCGTCAGGTACCCATCTACATCAGCCGCGAGCAGGCTAACTCCATCATCGCGGTGCTTGAAAACCAGCCTGCGCCCCGTCCCCTCACCCACGACCTGTTTGTCAACCTGCTCGACGAGTGGGATATGACCCTAGAGCGCGTGGTCATCCACTCCCTGCAAGACAACACCTACTTTGCCCTAATTACCCTCTCCAAGGGTGAAATTCGCCGCGAGCTAGACTCTCGCCCCAGCGATGCGATCGCGATCGCCCTGCGCCTCGATGCCCCCATCTGGGTGATGGAAGAAGTCGTCGCTGAGGCCTCTATCCCCGTCGATACCGATGCCGATGAGGCTGAAAAGAAAGCATTTCAGGCTTTCTTGGCCAACATCAACCCCTCCGACTTCACCCACCGGGGCAAGTCCTCAACTAGCAACGACACGCTGGAAAGTTCTGACTCCTAGAAGCCTGATGTCCTTGGGCAAGCGTGAGTTTTGAGTTCTCAGTTTTGAGTTTTGAATTCTGGAGTCAATTCAAAACTCAAAATTTCTCCTTCGGAGACGCTGCGCGAACAAAATTTAGAACTTAATTCAGAAATCGCCTTCTTCCCATGCACTATCGCCGCTTTGGCCGCACCAACTTATCCCTCTCGGTGCTATCCCTCGGCACCATGCGCGCCCTCAGTTCTGAGGAGGTCTTCCGAGACACGCTGACCGCCGGGCTTGCATTGGGCATCAACCATATCGAAACCGCCCAGGGCTACGGCACCAGCGAGCGCTGGTTGGGGGCCTTTCTCAAGACGGCGGCGGTGCCAGACAACTTGGTCATCACCACCAAAGTTACGCCCCAGGCTGATGCGGCCACCATGGCCCAGCGCATTGAGGAATCCTTAGAGCGGCTGGGGCTGACCCACATTCACTGTCTCGCCATCCACGGACTCAATACCCCCGAGCATCTGGACTGGGTGAGCGATCCCCAGGGCTGCATGGCGGCGGTGCGGCAGTTTCAGACCGAGGGAAAGATTGGCCACGTGGGGTTTTCGACCCACGGCAGCCGGGAGGTGATCGAGGGGGCGATCGCCACTGACCAGTTCGATTTCGTCAATCTGCACTACTACTATTTCTTTCAGCGCCACGCCCCTATTCTCAACCTCGCTATCGAGCGAGACATGGGCATCTTCATTATCTCCCCCGGCGACAAGGGCGGCATGCTCTACACGCCGCCCGCCCAGCTTGAGGAACTCTGCGCCCCCTTTACCCCCTTGGAACTCACCTACCGCTGGCTGCTGGCCGACCCGCGCATTACTACCCTCAGCACTGGCCCCGCTGTGCCCGCAGAATTGGAGTCGTTAAAAACCCTGGGCGATCGCACCCAGCCCCTCACCACAGCCGAACTCGCCGCCCTAGAACGGCTTTCGGCACAGGAAGTTAGTGCTTTGGGGAGCGATCGCTGTGCCCAGTGCTACGATTGTCTGCCCTGCCCCGAGTCCATCAACATTCCCGAAGTGCTGCGGCTCAGGAATCTGGCGGTGGCCTACGACATGCAGCCCTTTGGCATCTACCGCTACCGCATGTTCGAGAACGCAAGCCACTGGTTTCCTGGTCGTAAGGCCAACCGCTGCACCGACTGCGGCGATTGTCTGCCCCGCTGCCCTGAAAAGCTCGATATTCCTACCCTGCTGCGCGACGCCCACGATCGACTGCGAGGCCCTGCCCGCCGCCGCCTCTGGGACGACTAGGGTCGATTAATGCAGAGGGGTTTATCGCAAACAGGGCTTCGGCATCATCGAGCGGGGCACCCATCGGCTCGCCCTGGGCAAAAAAAGGCCTGTATTTAAGATGCGTAAGGCCTTGGCAAACCAAGGGTAGTAGAGCGTCGGTTGCTATACTAACGGAGTGGCAATTTTTGGCATCATCACCCAGGGAATTACTGCTGGGAGGGAGCGGTCAGTTTAGACCCCCAATGTTCCTACCGCCGAGAAAATGCCTACCCTATAGCCAGGGCATTCACCCCCCAGCCATTCACCCAGAGCCAAAGATACCGTGGAAGAACAAAAGCAACCCTCCGAAGTCATCACTCTCCTGTCTAGCCGCGAGCTAGAGAAAATGCGCAAAGCCTGCCAGCTTGCCGCCAAGCTGCTCGACTACCTGACTCCCTTCGTCAAGCCTGGGGTCACCACCCAAAAGCTCAACGACCTCGCCGAAGAGTGGACCCGGCAGCACGGCGCTAAAAGCGCCCCCCTGGGCTACGCCGGTACGGTAATGCCCTTTCCCCGCTCCATCTGCACCAGCATCAACGAAGTCATCTGCCACGGCATCCCTAACGGTGAAGACGTGCTGCGTGACGGCGACATTATCAACATCGATGTCACCCCTATTCTCGACGGCTACCATGGCGACACCTCTCGCACCTTCTTGGTGGGCGATGTCTCCCCCGCTAACCGCCGCCTGGTCGAAGTCACCGAAGAAGCCATGTGGCGAGGCATTCGCGCCGTTAAGCCCGGTGCTCGGGTGGGCGATATTGGGGCCGCGATTCAAGAATATGCCGAGGGCGAAGGCTACTCAGTGGTGCGCGACTTTGTGGGCCACGGTGTTCACCGCATTTTCCACGCTGCGCCGCAAATTCCCCACTACGGCGAAAAGGGCAAGGGCAAGAAACTGCGCCCCGGCATGGTCTTCACCATCGAGCCAATGATCAACATCGGTAGCTACGAGGCGGAAGTGCTCGTTGACGGGTGGACAGCCATTACCGTCGATCGCTCCCTTTCGGCCCAGTTTGAGCACACCGTTGTGGTGACCAAAGACGGCGTCGATGTGCTCACGCTTTCTCCGGCTAAGGTGCTGGCCTAGCAGAATAAACTCGGCAGTTTTAGGGCAACGTCATGGTTGTATCAAATCATTCCTTTGCCATGACTGTAGAGGCTTATCTGACCTGGGAGCCTGCTCAAGAGCTGCGCTACGAGTATATCAACGGCGAAGTTGTAGCGATGACGGGGGGAACCCTGCCCCACAACGACATCGCTCTTAACCTCTATACCCTGCTCAGACCGCACCTGAAACAGCGGGGCTGTCGAGGCAATGTGGCCGATGCCAAGGTCAAAATCACAGACAACATCTACCGCTACCCTGACCTAGTGGTGAGCTGCGATCGCCGCGATATTCAAGCGGTGGATGCTATTCAATATCCCAGCTTAGTGGTCGAGGTATTGTCTCCTGGCACAGAGGCACTAGATCGAGGCAAAAAGTTTGAAGAATATCGCACTCTGCCCAGTTTGCAAGAGTACGGGCTGATTGACTCTGCGGCTATGACGGTGGAGATTTATCGTCGAGGTGAAGGGCGGCTGTGGCTGTATTACCCCTATCAAGCTGGAGACAGTATTTCTTTTGATAGCATTGGGGTCGTTTGCCCAATTGAGCAAATTTACGAGGGTGTGGTGCTACCCCTTGTTTGAAGATCAGCAGCCTTTTTGGTTTATGCTGGCGCTCTAGCTGTCAAATCAAAGCTTACTGAAGTCTCGCTCAACACCCGCCAATGGACTTTAGGATTTTCCGTCAACCGTCAACTGAACAATTGAATCAAGGGCAGTCTGAATGCGCTGCCAACCGGCGGGCGAGCTAAAGTCGATGCCCATAAACGTGCTGCTAGACTTGGTTCGCAGCATCAAATAAACTACTCCCGCCACTAAAACTGCGCTGATAGCCGGAATATCTTTGTCTGGGGGAAACGAGCCTTTGGCCTCCAGAAACTTTAGGCTATCTAGGGCAAATTTGTCGCGCACATCGGCGAGTTCACGGGTCAACTCATTGCCTTCCAGCAGTTCCCACCGCAGAATTTCTTGGGTCGTGGGGCGCTCTTGCAAATTGTCTGAGAACCGTGACAGCAGATAGGCCATCCAATCAGCCAGGGTTTCAGCATCTACCGTCGATTCATCGCCAACCAATTCGTCCACCGTGGGCCAGTAGTCACTCTCCTGGGCAAAACACTGGAGCAAGCGCGGTAGCCCCTCAAAATAGCGGTAGATCAATACTTTATCGACCCCGGCCTCGCGGGCGATCGCATTCACTCCCAGGCTTTTAAAGCCAGATTCGGCCAAGAGCCTGCCCACGGCGGCCAAAATGCGGGCTTTGGTTTCTTCTTTGTCGCGCGCCATAACGTCCTCTCTCAGTGGCTCTCGCTGACTTGTCACCACTCGGTGACCATGATACCGTGTCACTGGGCGGTGACTTGGATTGATTTACTCTTGGGCTGAGAGCAGACTATGCACAAACTTCTGTTTGATCTTGAGGTTTATACCTATCAAATTGACTTCGCTGGCCATGTGAACAACTCTGTCTATGTTCACTGGATGGAAATTGGTCGTCTCAAGCTGCTAGAAGCCATCGGCATGCCGATCCATGAAGTGCTTAAGCAAGGGATTGCGCCGATTTTAGTTGAAACCAACATTATCTATAAATTGCCGCTGTACTTGGGCGATCGCGTCCAGGCCCAGATGTGGCTGTCTGAGCTGCGCAATGCCTCAGCGGTCATGCAGTTTCGGTTTTATAACGGCGAGCAAGTGCTGGCCGCTGAGGGTGTGCAAAAGGGCTTATTTGTGGATGCCAAAACCATGCGTCCCCAGCGCTTGCCATCCGAAGCGAGGGCCTCATTTGCCCACTACCTAAACTTAGCCACTGAAGCCTAATTTTGCTTACGTGGTGCGACCTGATACATCCACGACGGGCGTGTTTTCGAGCAGCTTTTGCACCGCCGCCAGCGATCGCTCTGACTCAATTTGGTTCATGAAGGTTGAATAGGTGAGCAGGGCCAGCAGGTAGCGCGGGTCGCTCACCCAAGGCGGCACAAACCTGGGTAACTTACACAGCCCCGTCGCCGTCAGCTCGGCCAGAGCCGGTAGGTCATAGATGTCGAGCTTGCCGCAGAAGAGGAGCAGCAGACAGTCGGCCCGCCCGGCGCTAAACATGGCGCGAATGGCGGTGCCCACCTGCAACAGCCCGTACAGGTACACCACATCCTTAGTGAACGGTGCCCCGCCAGTGATCACCCCGCCGCGAAATACCCGGCGGGCGTTCTCGAAGGATTGGTCGGGATTGTCGGTGCGCTCTAGAAAATACTGGTAAACCTGCAAAAAGTCGGCCCCTTCCACCGCCATTTGAATAGCAAACACGCGATGGGCTAAGCGCTGAAAGCGATTGAGTTCGATGGTGCCGCTGATGATTTCGGCAAACACCGCCAGCCCCTCCTGGGTGCGGGTAGTGCCGGGGTGGCCCGAACCCAGAATCGGCAATGCGGTTTGGGCCTGGCCATTGAGGGAGGTGGCCACATGAATGTGGCCTTCGTGGTGGAGCAGCTGGGCGGCGTCGCGATCGGTAAAGCGGGCGTCTTTGCGCAGGCGAATGCGGCTGGCGGATGCGAGGGCGTTGGCAGACAGTTCCTCTACCACCTGAATTTCGGGGGCTGAGTCGCCAAAGTGTTTTTTGACGGCGACTTCAATTTCTCGGGCGACGAAGTCAGCATCGTGGAATTCTGGCGGCGAAATGTCGAGGTTGATGTGGTCGAGCTGCTGGATGACGGTCTGAATTTGCTGGGCCAGGTCGAGGGTGGTTTCGGTGTCGAACCGCATGGGGGTGGTGGGTTCGCCGTAGGCCCGGCGCGAGTGCTCAAAAAACACTGAGGTGCCAATTCCAGCCAGCATTCTGGCTCCGGTTTCTAGGGCGTAGGCCTGGCGCTCTAGCCAGGCATCAATGACGGAACCACCAAAGATATTGCGCCGAGCCTCATACACCAAGTCGAGCACGGGCTGTGGGTCAAAGGCGGGGTACTCAACCTGGGGCAATGCTTGAGCGCCCTTAGCAAAGAAGTCGGCTTTGACCTGGTCGGGCCAGGCGATCGCCTTCAAAATCTTAATCGGCCGCGCCGCCTGGTGCAGCACCCTGGCTACGGTGGTAATGCGATCGCGATCGCTGGCATCAAGGGCAGCAGCCATAGGGATTCCAAAGCAGAACTGCCCCTAGAGTACTGCCAGAGAAATTTCCGTGGCTAAAAGCGTTCTAATGTTCTCAACATTCTGCGCGTTGGGCAGCGGTGAATCCTTGTAGGGGCAAACCACCGTTTGCCCCCAGCCATGCCGTTAGTAAGCAACCCCTAGGGGAAGCCAACATCACCTGGGGCGAAAGCGGTTCGCCCCTATTCAGATTCTGGGGGCCAGGCGGCGTCGATGTCGCTGAGCACGGTGTCTAAATCTTGGCCATCGACGTAGTCAACAATGCCCGACCAAAAGGCACCCGTGCCGATCGCCCCTGGCATTAGATCCGCGCCGTCGAAGCGCAGCACATCGGCATTGCGCAAAATCTCGGCCTGCTTGCGGGTAAGGTCGTCGGGGTAGGCGTCGAGGCTCACCTGCTGGTGCGGCGAGATGTAGCTGCCCAGTCCAGCCCAGATCGCGTGGGGTTCGGGGGTGGCCAGGTAGGCCATCAGGGCGCGCACCGCTGGCGTATCGTTAAATACGCCAAAGACAATGCCGCCCAAAATCACTGCATTACCCTGGGCCGGGTCCATCGGCGGCAGCGGAAACACGCTGAGATTGACGCCGGGTTGGATAGTCTCGGGCAAAAATTCGACAATAAAGCTGGCCTGGTGGTGCAGGTAGCAGCCCGGCGGGTTGGCAAACAGCGGCAGCGGGGCTTCCCCAAAGGGGGTGCTGAGAATGCCGGTGGTGCCGCCCAGCACCGCATCGGGGTTGAGGGCGATCGCCCCAAAGCCCTCAAACGCCGCCTTCACCTGGGGGTCGGCAAAGGGAATCTCGTGGCTCACCCACTGGTCGTACACCTCTGGCCCTGCCTGGCGCAGCAGAATGTCTTCGACCCAGTCGGTGCCGACCCAGCCGGTAGCCTGGCCGCTTTCCATGCCCATGCACCAGGGTTTGCTGCCGTCAGCAATCATGCGATCGCTGAGCGCTTCCAGCTCATCCCAGGTGGTGGGCACCGTGTAGCCCTTGGCCTCAAAGGCCTGCGGGTTGTACCACACCAGGCTTTTCACATCGGCCCGCATCCACAGACCGTAGACATCGTCCTCTAGGCTGACCAGGTTCAGCAGGTACTCGTCGTAGGCGTCGGCCAGGGTGGTGCGATCGATAAAGTCGGTGAGGGGCACCATCTGCCCAGCCTCGGCAAAATCCATCATCAGCCCCGGCTGGAGGAACAGGGCCATATCCGGCGGGTTGCCCGAATCGACTCGCACCGGCACCAGGGTGGTAAAGGCATCGCTGCCTTCGTAGACAATTTCAACCCCGGTGGCTGCGGTGAATGGGGCCATGGCGGCCCGCATCTTGTCTTCGCCCACGCCGGTCAGGGTGCCCAGAATGGTAATCGTATCGCCATTCTGCACTTCGGTAGTTTGAGGGGCGTTTGACTGCGATCGACAGCCCAACACCACAAGACCAATGGAAATAGAAAGCCCGACAAACTGAGGAAGTTTTTTCATTTGGCTGGCATTATTTCAGTTAACATGATACGTCACTCATCGGTATACTCCCAGCGCTGAGCCCGTCGCGGCCAGCTCCAGACTATGACTATCTGGCAGGCCGATCTACACCGCCCGCCCCTGGCCAGCCCCAACGGCGACCCCCTCTGGGAAATTTTGCTGTGCAGCGATGACTTTGCCTTTAGCTACGGGGCCACCGCTCCCCAGGCGGCGGTGAATAAGGCTTGGGTGAGCGAGCAGGTGGGCATCGCGTTAGAAAAAGCTGCTAACCGTCCCGAGAGAATCCAGGTGTTTCGCCCTCAGGCTCTCTCGCTTCTGACGGTTAGCTGTGAATCGCTGGGGCTCGCTGTTGAACCAACGCGGCACACCGCCACCCTGCACCAGTGGCTTCAGCAGCGGGCCAAGTGGTATCCCACGCAGCCCAACGCCATCCCGGTGCCCTACAACCCGCTGCACGTCGAGTCGCCGCCCCCCGTACCGCTGCCCGAAAATCTGTGGGGAAACAGCTGGGGATTCACTGCCCTGGCAGCCTACGACTTTGAGCAAACCCTGCCCTACGAACCCATTCCCCTGCGCCACCTGTCGCCCTACCTGATGCCCTCTCGCCTGGGCTTGGCCAGCACCACGCCAGTTCCCGGCATTGTGGTGGATGCGGGGCGGCAGGCGATGGCGCTGGCCCAGTGGATTCAAGCGAATGCCCCCGCCTGGCTGAGCTACGTGCGGGGGGAACCGGATGGATTGATTTTGGATGCGGGATTGTGCGATCGCTGGGTCTTCACCACCTTTAGCGACCCCGATGTCGCCACCGCTGGCCAGCGCTTCGAGCAGCGCAAACGCGAGAGCCAGGGTCTCCACTTTCTGCTGGTGCGCCCCGATGACTCAGGGATGACCACCACCGGCCTCTGGCTATTACAGCAACCCCAGGTATCATAAGGCAGTCCAGCTCTAGACAGTAACCACCTATGGCGGCACCACACGCACAGATTGGCATTATCGGCGGCAGCGGCCTCTACCAAATGGAAGCCCTCACCGACATCGAAGAAATTCGCGTTGACACCCCCTTTGGCAGCCCCTCCGACGCCATTATTCTGGGCACGCTGGATGGCACCCGTGTGGCGTTTTTGGCTCGCCACGGGCGCGGCCACACCCTCATGCCCACCGAGCTACCCTTTCGCGCCAACATCTACGCCATGAAATCCCTCGGGGTGGAATACCTGATCTCCGCCTCCGCCGTGGGTTCGCTCAAAGAGGCCGCCAAGCCGCTGGATATGGTGGTGCCCGACCAGTTTATCGATCGCACCCGCAACCGAGTCAACACCTTTTTTGGCGAAGGGCTGGTGGGCCACATTACCTTTGGCGACCCGGTTTGCACGGCCTTGGCGAAGGTGCTGGCCGATGCGGTCGAAAGTCTGGAACTGCCCGATGTTGACCTGCACCGGGGCGGCACCTACGTCTGCATGGAAGGGCCAGCCTTTTCCACCAAGGCCGAGTCGGAGCTGTACCGCAGCTGGGGCGCGACCATCATCGGCATGACCAACCTGCCCGAGGCTAAGCTGGCCCGCGAGGCCGAGATTGCCTACGCCACTCTGGCCCTGGTCACCGACTACGACTGCTGGCACCCCGATCACGACAGCGTCACCGTGGAGATGGTGATTGGCAATCTGCAAAAGAACGCCGTCAACGCCCAGCGGGTGATTCGTGAGGTGGTAAACCGCATTACCGCCAACCCGCCCGAGTCGGAGGCCCATTCGGCGCTGAAGTACGCCATCATTACGCCGCTGGACAAGGCTCCGGCAGCGACCCTAGATAAGCTCAGCCTGCTGTTGAAGAAGTATCTTCCCTGACCGAGAACCCCGGTTTTTTCAAAAAAACCGGGGTTCTTGAGCCTACAGCAAGCAGCCTAAACAGTATCTACACTTGGCGCTGCGACGGCGGGGGCGCTTGGGCTCTGACTTTTTCTTGTAGCCGATCCGCCTAGGCAGCGTTGCTGTCGGGGCTAAACTGAGCCTGTACGGCTTCTTTCATGCCCAAAATGGAGTTATGAAAGTCCCATTTGGCCTGGCGGGCGGCATCGGCGGCGGCTTTGACCATGGCTTGCAGCTCGGTCTCTTTTTGCTGCATGGCCAGCATGGCGTTGTCTGTCGATGGCCGAGATTGCCCGGTGCAGGAAGCATACTGCGGCCTCGATTTGAAAGATTGTGGCCCAACACCAGCGGTTTTGATGCAGCCTGGATGAATGCTACAACGGGTCGAAGCAAGGTGTGGCGCAACAATAGTGATGCAGGGCGAGAATGATTGATTTGCAGCAATGACAGCAGCGCTGTGTATTGAGCAGTTAATAGTGCAGCGGGCGACTACTCGAAGTTGCTCTATGACAGAAGCATTGTGTATTGACTACTTAAAGGGTTGTGCTGTTGCAGCAGCATTGTCGCGCCGCAACTTAAGATGTTGACGCCTCGCAATAGGAAGTTGGGCGATCGCACTAAAGGATTGCGGTCTGACAATCGAATGTTGGGCTGTCGCACCAAAGCGTTGCGGCCTCACACTAGAGGATGCAGCTCTGACAATAAAGCGGTGGGGTGGTGCAATAGGCGATTACCCCAGAGAAGGGGGAGGTGTTTAGCTTGCTGAGACGCGATCGAAGTATGGGTTGACTGCCAATAGCTGCGATATGGAAAATGCTGGCCGTGGCCACCATTCAAGTAGAAATATAATGATGGTCATGGTTCTGATGCTCTTACTCTTACTTGAGCTAAATTAGGCGTATGAGTACAGAAACGACTGCACAAGCGCTAGCAAATATAACTGACGCTGGGTTGTTTGAGCGTCTAGCAACATCCGTTTTACGGGCGGCTCATCCGGAACAGTATGCCTCTTTAGCGCATCCAGGAGTTAATGTTGCGGGTAAGACGGTGAAGTCACCTTTGGATGGGATTTGTTTTGTCCAAGGAGCAAATCTGTCTCATATGATAGCTGTGCATCATACGATTGCGGCTCGTGATGACTTAGAGAAAAAATGGCTGCATGATCCTTCAACTGTAAAATCCCGTAAAGGCTCTAAACCTACAGCACCGCCTGGTGATGTTATTAAAACCGCTAGGTTAGTGACTCAAGAGCGAATAGAAACGCCAGACTTACTGGTAACCCTTGCACTTACAACGAATGAAGAGCCAAGCGAGGAGTTAATTCGAAAAGTTGCCGCTGTAGGACGTACTTATGATATTGAAATTGATATTTGGTCACGCTCCAGGTTAAGTGATTTCCTCGATAATCAGCCTACTGGACAGTGGATTCGCCGCTCATTTCTGAATATTGAGCAGGAGCAACTATCATCTGAACTGCTTCATGAGCTTTCAGTAAAGAGTTTAGAGATTCAGAGAAATAATCTTCTCGACGATTCAAATGCATGGATTCCTCGCCAACTTGACAGTCTGCTATCAAATGCACTGAGTCGTGATACAACCTTTTTGATCGCAGGCTCCGGCTCAGGTAAATCAGTTGCTTGTTTTCGCCAGCTTGTGACTCACATCGAAAATGGTGGTTTCGGTCTTGTTTTATCTCATGAAACCGTTGATTTATCATTGACGCTTGAACAAGCTGTGATGACAGAACTGCGTCACCTCCATCCATCTTTAGCAACAATCAGTCCTGCTCCTTCCTCATTTTGCTCGTCTGCTCAACCTCTACTACTAGTTATTGAGGATATTAATAGGTCAGGTAAGGCTCAACTGCTACTTGAAAAGCTGGCTAGCTGGAGTCAGGCTGTTAAAGAACATGATCAAAGAAAACCAGCTTATTGGCGTATCTTATGCCCGTTATGGCCAGAAATATTTACATCTTTACCTACTCAAACTCGTAATTATATTCAGTCACTGATTTTGATCTCCGATAGCTTTACGGAAGATGAGGGGTGCGAAGCTGTTTTGGTGCGGGCTCGGTTAGACAACCGTAGTCTAAGTCTGCTTGATGCTAATGCTGTAGCTCAATCATTAGGGAATGATCCGCTTTTAATTGCGCTTCATGATTTTGATAAGACGCCGGATCCTAGTCAAACAATCGGTCATTTTATTGAAGGATCTCTGTCATCTACTGCGGCAGGAAGACAAGAAAATCTTCCATCGGAATACCTTCAGGCAATTCGATCGCTTGGCAAAGAAATGTTATTCCGGCGTCGGATAAACCCTCAGTGGAATGAAGTCATCACTTGGGAAGGCCTGCAAGGCGAACCTATTCAATTGCTAAGACACGTCATTAACAAAGGAGACTTTATTCGTCAAACAGGTTCTTTAGTCAACTCATACCTCTCATTCCGACACGATCGAGTTCGTGACTGGATTCTTGTTGACACTGCTGCTGATCTTGAAAGTCGAAATCTTTTAGAAGACGAGGTATTATCTGAGCCCTACTTTGCAGAAGTGATGGGGAAAGCTATCGCGCAAGAAGGTACTAATTTGTCCTTTGTTAATCGCGTTAAGTCTGCCATCCCACTTGCTCTCTTCCATGCATTTCGCGTCATAGGTGAGACGAGCCATCCTCATCGAGACGCAATTCTTAAAGCGATTGATGACTGGTTTGCGGAACCGAGTATAAGTGAGCCTTCTAACCTCTACTTAAGGTTAGAAGCATTAGCAATGCTATCTGAGACAGATGCATCTGAAGTACCTGCGATAGTAAGGAGGTTTCCAGACTACCCTCTCAACGCTACCGTTGCATTACTTCGCAATGGCGATGTATCTGGTGGAATTGATCTTTGCTTTAGAGTAAAACCAGGTTGTAATGCTCCTTGGCGTGATAGACAGATTGAGCATGCAAAAGGTAAATACAGTGAGGCATTCATTGAGTCTCTAGCTGGCATTCTTAGACAAACAGACCTAACATCTCAAGATAGAATCGGTGCCTTGCGACTGTGTGGACATCTTGCCAACCCAAAGTTAGCACTAGCTGTTGAAGCTTCTTGGAATGCTGATAATGATCAGCTCAATCATCTCGATAGTTATCTCTGGGCTTTCGCACAATGCTGTGCCGACGATCCGGTAAGATTTTTAGAGCCAGTATGTAATACCTGGGCATCTTTACCTAATCAGCCTAAGAAAGAAGGTTATTCATCTACACGAGTTAGTTTTGCAGCTTATGAAGTTCGATGGGCTTTTCGTAGATGGCCGCCTTGTTCGGCGATTGACTACTTTATTCAACGAGGCTCACAGGAAGATTTGGAATGGCCAATTACATATATGCTTCATGGCATAGATCATCCTAAAGCAATTGATTTTGTAATTAATAAGTTTGCGGCAATAGAGAGGACGGGTTCGACTTTGTCCATCCAAGCAGAAGATGAGTGGCAACGTACTCAAGAAGTAGGCCGTCCAATGTCTAGGAAAAGCCGTAACTTTCTACTTTCAATTTGGCAAAATTCAACTAGCGATACATATTTGCAGAGCCAAGCATTTAGGGTATGGGCTGCAACAAAAGATTTGGAAGATTTGGGAATTTTGAGAGAAGCCAAGTCTTTGGATGCACTTAAGGACAGTGTACTAAGACAGCGCCTCATTCGTGGTGATCTTCAGGCTATTCCTCAATTTATTCAAAAGCTGGCTAATGATGACGAAGGTATTTGGTGGCAATATGGACGTCATATTTGGACATCAGAACTTTTAGAAGTCTTATCTCAAGCACTAGATAAGCGTAGCAATTTGGCAAAAAAGATATGGTTTGAATCTATCGAAATAGATTGGATTATCCCCGAGCTAATTTTGCGAATGGACGTTGATGTCTCAGAAAAAATTCTTTTGAAGCATTGGGGGCATCTTCGCTTTAGTCCTGGATACGTCCAAGCAGCACTTTATGTATCTACGCCAAGGTTGTTGGGATTAGTACATATTTCTGTCAATGAATGTCCTGAGCCACGTAAAATGCTTGAGTATGTAAGTTGGAGCTTTGGAGTTCGAACAGTAGGACATCCAGGTGTAAGAAGCGAGTCTCAATTACGGTTGCTTGCTCCCTACCTACATCTTTTAGATTCGTCTTGCATTGACCAATTTTGGCAAGAATGCAATGACCGGGGATGGTTTGATACCCGTCGAGAACTTTTTGACGATCTCTTGCAGCCACCATACCCTCAACCTAAATGGGAGCCAAACCAAGCAAAAATATCGCTAGATGAGATGATTGAAGTAGATCGTCTTGTTTGGCTTGAACATTGGATTGATGAGTTTTTGAAAGCTGATGTCTCATGGAGCGAAATTTTCTTGACTATGCAAGCATGGATGGAGGAAAGAAAAACTTTCGAGGCTTTCAAGGTACTTGCTTCCGCTGTTAAGTACCGAGGCTCACGCGAAGACCTCAGCGCACTGAGAATTTGTGAAGATATGCCTAAGCTAGAAGCTGCCCAGATCAGCGCAGACACGGAGTTTGCCGTGAAGCGCCGAAGTCTTTTTTAGAGATCTTTTCCAGCTGACGTAGGCTGGGTGAAACGCAGTGGAACCCAACACCTTCAAACCAAGCTCTAATCCCTTACTCGCGCCCAATTCTTTCATCAAACTCAACCGCTCTTGTCGCGCCCCAATCTGCCGGATAGGCCCTATCTGCAACATAGCGATGGAAGCTCGAATAGAGCCAATCTTGTGGCCTATTCACCAGATTATGCTTTACCGGGTTGTAGCTGCAATGCACCACTTACCATTGAGAGTTTCTTAATATGCTTCGGATGCGACACCTCAATTGTTGTAGAGATAACTGTTAAAGGAGGCTAAGTTATGCAGCAGGTCGATATTTCTGTTGCCCAAACCCAGATTACAGAGCTTTTGCAATCAGCTCTACGAGGGGAAGAAATCATCATTACCCGTGACAATCACCCTATTTTGAAGTTAATTCAAGTTTCATCCCAGCCCAAACGACGCCAACGAGGCAGTGCCAAAGGCCAAATTTGGATGGCGGCTGACTTTGATGAACCTCTGGAAGACTTTAAGGAGTACACAGAATGAAAATACTCCTGGATACCCATACCTTTCTTTGGTTTGTCAACGACAGCCCCGAACTTAGCACTGATGCGGCTGAGCTGCTGGAGTCAGATGTTGATCTATTGCTCAGTACTGCCAGCCTGTGGGAGATTGCCATAAAGGTCAACCTAAAAAAGCTGTCTTTGCCCGATGATTATGAGCGGTTTATTCCTCAGCAAATCGCGCTCAACGATATTGAAGTGTTGCCCATAGCCATCGACCACTTAAATGTTGTAGCCAAACTGCCTCTGCATCATCGCGATCCGTTTGATCGAATGCTGATTGCTCAAGCTATGCAAGAGAGCATCCAGGTCGTTAGCGCCGATACAAAGTTTGATGCCTATAACGTAGAGCGCAAGTGGTAATCGCCCTCAACACCTCTTTACATTGCACTCCAAACGCTCAAGCGTCATCCAAGCCAGGGCGCAGGAGCACCAGGGGTGACGTTCCCATGCTCTGCGTGAGAACGATGCTTTAGCGTGCAGCCGCAGCATAAAAACGGTTTCTCAACAGGTAGCGATTTTGACTTGATTTGGGTGTCTGAATAGGGTATTTTACTGAGCTATGGCTGTCTGCTTGCAGTCTGAGCTTCCCAAAAATTTGGTCTAACGCCACTGGAAGGTGCTACCAACACCAACCAGCGGCTAACCCCGTCGACTGCGTACACAGTCTCGGAGGCTAAGGTTGATTTTACCTGGCCGCCCTGAACTGCACATGTCTGGGGCGGCCAAGTTTTTGGGGAATTTCCTACCCACTGTTGTTTTGGAGGAATTCCTCATGTTGTGTTTGCCCTATTTGGTGTCGTCGGCCCGTCGGGGCGAGGCGATCAATCCGCTGCTGCTGGCGAATTCTGAAGCCCAGCCGGGGCGCGAGCGGTTGCGCCATCTGGTGATTGGCTCGCCGGAAGGAGTGCGGGCGACAATCAACCTGCTGCATGTGCTGACCTACGCCGAGCAGGCCACCTGGAGCCAGTTGATTACAATCCCGCAGTCAGGGATTTTGATCACCCCAGAGCAAGGCGAAGTGTTTAGTCTGCTGAGGCGCGATCGACAGCTGAGTTGAGCAGCTACAGAACACTTGACCTACAGCGGTCTAAATAGTGTCTACTAGCTGGCTGATGCAGAAAGCCGATTTTTTTCACAAACCGGCTTTCTGCCTAGGACTGAACAGCCTCGCCTACGATACGAAAGCCGACCTCATTGCTGCGGGTGTCGGCCTTGCGGCCCACTCGATAGGCTGAACGGCACTGCTGGGGCGGGCTCTGCCACGAGCCGCCACGCACCACTCGCCATACATCGCCAAGGGACGCATCTCGGCTAGGAGAACACCATTCCAGCACGTTGCCGTGCATGTCGTAGAGGCCAAAGTCGTTGGCTTTGCCAAAGGCCCCGACCGCCGTGGTGGTGCCGCGAAACTGGCCCACGGGTTCTTGGCGGTAGGGCTGGGTGCCGTTGTAGTTGGCTAGCTCCGTGGTGAGGGTTTGACCCGTGTGGAAAGGGGTGGTGGTTTTGGCGCGGCAGGCGTATTCCCATTCGGCCTCGGTGGGCAGGCGATAGCGCCGCAGACCGGGCTGGTCGGGGTGAGTTTCAACTAGCTGGTTGAGGCGATCGCAAAACTCGACCGCCTCCTGCCAAGTCACCTGCTCCACGGGGCGATCGTTGCCGGTGAAGTAAGCCGGGTTGGGGTCAAGCTCTCGGTTGACGGCGGGCAGCTGCGCTACCGCTCGCCACTCCCCCTGGGTAATGGGGTGAACGCTCATCCAAAACGACTCTACAGCGGCAATGGTTTGGGTGGGCTGCAATGGGTCGTGGCCCGGCTCGGTGGCGGGGGCACCGAGCACAAACTGGCCGCCCACAATCGACACCAGCCGCAGGGTCACCGGGCCAATGGGAGTCTCTAGCCGCAGAGCTTTGTGGGCAGGGGTAGAAAATTTGACCTGCGATCGCCCCATGCCAAACTCATCAACCGTCACCGATTCGTAGCTGTACAGCTCGCCCGAATCTGAGGCTCCCAGGCTGGGTATTTCTGGGTCAGGAGTCGCTGGCCCAGGAGGCTCTAGGGCAGGGGTTTCTACATCTAGCGGCTCTGGGGCAGGCGTGAGCGCTGCGCCTTCTCCCTGGGCTAGGGCGTTTTGAATGCGATCGGGCAGCGTGGCCAGGGCGGGCATGGCCTTAGAGACTTCCCCAGGGGTGAGGGTTTGTAGGGCGGGCACCTGCTGGCGCACCGCCATGGCGGTACCGCCCCCCAGCAGCCCTAACCCCGCCAGGCGTAGCCAGCGCCGCCGTCCCATAGGGCGAATGGCCGACTCCTGGGCAGTTTTGTTAGCGGTCGCCAGGGCCGCCGCTAGCTCGTCAATCAGACTAGGCGTGGGCAGGCTAGGAGCGGGTAGGCTCGACGGGGTGGAGGGGGCACTACCAAACGCTAAACTGCTAAAAACACCCTCAATGCGATGAATCAGCCGATCCAGATCGCGGTGGAAGTCGGGGTCGCAGCGCACCACCGCACTTTGGCGGTGCACCAAACCTCTCATCCCCTCGGGGAGGGCGGCATCCTCAGGCAGGCTAGCCCCGCCTACCAGTACCGGAATGACGAGGCGATCGCGCCGCAGAGCCGCTTCAATTTCCACCCGTACCCAGTCGGCGGGGTTTGCCAGTTTGGGCCTGCCTCGGTCATCGGTAACCCCCAACCACTGAAGATCAATTATCGCCAGCAGCACCGGGCAACGGCTGACCTCTTGCTCTAAATGGTGGCGAAAATTTACCCCAAAGGGAATCGAATCAACGTCCTTAAAGACGCTGTTTTCGCCAAAATGAGCTACTAAACGGTCGTAGATGCGCCCTGTAATGTCGATGCTGGTCAGCCGACGGTAGGAGATAAAAATAGACTTGGCGTTCGTCATAGAAGTTAGCTGCCGAAAGGTAGAATGCACACCTGGTAGCTAAGATGCTGGACGCCAACCCAAAGATTCCAGTTCCGGATGAGTTGTCACACTCCTTACACAACTGGCCCTAGAACATGAATTTTTAACAGTGGATAAGGGGTCTCACCCCTATCTGCGATCGCAAAAAATATCTGGATAGCGGTCTATTAACAAGTCATTTTTGGGTCATGGTAATTTGCTATCGATCAACCCACTGGCCCAAAAACTCGATGCGGCTGATCATTTCCTCCATGGATTTTGAGGTGGCTAATCGCAGCAAACCTCTCATTTGGTCACCGGTAGAGTAATCTTGCCTTCCCAATACAATGCCAGCGTGAGATTTGCCGTCAACTATCCAGGCTGTGTAAATTCGATAAAAATCTCTCACGTTAAAGCTACAAATTACGCGTTTTTGCTCCCACGCCCACATCAGTTGGCTTCCGTCAGATTACGCTAACATGCTGGCCTCAGCCGCAGAAACAACATCTGCTCCTCGACTGCATAGTGCCTGCAAAAGACGTTTACTGGTGGCATCTTTATCCAAATAAAATCGAATGATTGACATGACAGATTCTAGGATGTCTGATCCACCAATCGCTCGTACTTCTTCAGCTGATGTTTGGCGTTGAGCAAACATCCTTTTTTGTCAAAAACAATTATGGGGTTGTCCAACAACTCTATCGGTCTGGATCACTACAATAAATAGGCCGACCTTATTCCTTGGAGCCTCTGTGACGGCTGACCCGCGCCTTGTCCCTATTGTTGAATATTTCGCCACCCGTAGCTGGCAGCCCCTTACGTTTCAGGCCGAAACTTGGACGGCTTACCTCGCGGGGCGCAGCGGGCTGGTGCAGGTGCCCACCGGATCGGGCAAAACCTACGCAGCGGTGATGGGAGCGATCGCCGAGATGATCGCCAACCCCACCCCAGGCTTGCAATTGCTCTACATCACCCCTTTACGCGCCCTGTCGCGCGATATTGAGCAGGCGATCAAGGCTCCGATTGAGGCGATGGGCTGGGGCATCACCGTCGAGTCGCGCACGGGCGATACTAGCTCGGCCCGCAAGACCAAGCAGCTCAAGAACATGCCGAATATTCTCATCACCACGCCCGAGTCGCTGGCGGTGATGCTGTCGTACAAAGACGGGAAAAAGCGGTTCGAGACTTTGCAGGGGGTAATTCTCGACGAGTGGCACGAGCTGATGAGTTCGAAGCGAGGCACCCAGGCGGAGCTGTGTTTGGGGTATCTGCGATCGCTCCAGCCCAGCCTCCGCACCTGGGCGATCTCGGCCACTCTAGGGAACCTGGAAGAAGCAGCCCAAACCGCCGTGGGCTTGGGTGCCGAGCCTGTGATCATTCGCTCAAATCTGAAGCGCGACACGGTAATCAAAAGCATTCGCCCTGAGTCGGTGGATACCTTCCCTTGGGCAGGGCACCTGGGCCTGCGCATGTTTGAAACCCTGGTGGAGGCGCTGGATATTGAGAAATCCACCCTGATTTTTACCAACACCCGCAACCAGGCCGAGCGCTGGTACCAGGCGCTAAACTTTGCCCTGCCCGAGGAGGGCGATCGCATTGCCCTGCACCACGGCTCGATCGATGTCAAAGAGCGAGAGGCGATCGAGGCTGGGGTAAAATCTGGCGATATCAAATGGATAGTTTGTACCTCATCGCTGGATCTAGGCGTCGATTTTCAGCCCGTGGAGCGGGTGGTGCAGATCGGCAGCGCCAAAAATCTGGCGCGGCTATTACAGCGGGCGGGGCGCAGTGCCCACGTGCCCGAAGGTACTTCAGAAGTGTTCTTTTTGCCGACTAATGCTTTAGAACTGCTAGAAATCTCCGCCTTTCGCCGGGGGCTAGAACTGGGCGACATGGAAACTCGCCGTCCCCGGCACAAGCCCTACGATGTGCTGGTACAGCATCTCGTCACCCTAGCCTGCGGTGATGGTTTTGAGCCGCAAAAGACCCTAGAAAACCTTCGCCAGACCGTCGCCTACGCCGATCTCACCAACGAAGAATACCAGTGGATTTTGGATTTTATTGAGAACGGTGGTCAGTGTTTGGGAGCCTATCCTCGCTACAAAAAAGTGGTGCGAGAAGATGGACTTTTCAAAGTCAGCGATGCAAAACTGGCCCGCACTCACCGCATGGGTATTGGCACCATTACCTCCAACACGCCGGTCAAAATTGTCTACACCAACCGTAAAGAAATTGGCACCGTCGAAGAATCGTTTGTGTCGCGGCTGAAAAAAGGGGACGTATTCTTTTTTGCCGGACGACAGCTAGAGTATTTTCAAATGAAGGACATGGTGCTCTACGTCAAAGGCACCCGCAAAAAATCGACCGTGACCCCCACCTGGGGCGGCGGCCAACTGGCCATTTCAGATACCCTCAGCCACCATTTACGCCGTGAGGTGGAGCGAGTACGATTCTCCTTCGAAGAGGCTGTACCAAAGCTCCTCAGCGCCTCCGACAACGCAGACTCTCTACCAATAGCATCCTCCACTGGCGAGACTAGATCCCCCCACTCTCCTGCGATAAAAGATCTATCTGGTGCCCCCCTTTTGAAGGGGGGAAGGGGTAATCTTTGGGAATCTCCCAACGACGAAATTCTCACTATCACCCCCATTCTCGAAGCTCAGCAGCGTCTTTCTACATTGCCAACCGCCGATGAATTGTTAGTAGAAAGCTGCAAAACTCGCGAGGGACAACACCTCTATGTGTTTCCCTTTGAGGGTCGCTTTGTTCACGAGGGTCTAGGGTTTCTCTGGGGCTATCGGTTCGCCAAGCAAAAGACAGCCACGTTTACCATTTCCGTCAACGACTACGGCTTTGAAATTCTCGGCCCTAAGGGGTATCCCTACCAGAATCTATTCTCTAGCGACTTTTTTAGCCTAGAGAATTTGGAGGACGATATTCGCGCCAGCCTCAACATTTCGGAGCTGACCCAGCGCAAGTTTCGCGGCGTGGCCCAGGTGGCGGGGCTGGTGTTTAAGGGCTATCCGGGGTCGCGCAAAACATCGAGCCAGCTTCAGGTGAGCACATCGCTACTCTACGAGGTATTCACTAAGTATGAGCCAGACAACCTATTGCTGAAGCAGGCGGAGCGGGAGGTGCTGCAAGACCAGCTAGAAACGCACCGACTAGCAAAAACCCTTAGCCGGTTAGACCAGCGTTCTGTGGTGTGGAAAGACACCAAGCGCCCCTCGCCCCTGGCTTTTCCATTACTGGTGGAGCGGCTCAACTCGCGCATGTCGAACGAAACCCTGCTAGAGCGCATTCAGCGAATGAAAGACCAATGGGATAGGAAGTGAAGGCAGTGTCTAACCGTTGGTTGGAATGCCTTCGTAGGATGATTCGAGGGCGTTAAGTTGACTAACGAGTGCGGCGATCGCCTCTGGACTGGCCGCCTTCTGCGAATTTGTTAGCACCTCGCGGCCCAGCACCGTGCAGCCCAGGTGGGAGAGCTGCTGCCGAATGGCCAGCGTCACCTTTTGCCCACCGCCGCCGCTGTGGGTAGCTAGAGCCACAGGCCGGGCGTTGAATAGGGCGCGAAAGTCGTCAGTGCTGACCGACAGCCAGGCGATCGCATTGCTCAGCACTGGCGGAATGGAGCCGTTGTACTCGGGTGCACAGATTATCATGCCTTTGTGCTGTCGCATGGCCTGAGCCAGTTTGAGCAGGCCGTCGCCAGCACTGCTGCCCTCTAGCGAGTCGTAAAGCGGCAGCTGCAACTCAGGCAGGCTAATGACCTCGGCGGTTGCCCCGCTATTGGTGGCTTCGGCGGCAAAGGCGTGGGCCAAATCCAGGTTTTTACCGTTGGTGGCAGATAAGATCAGCATTGTTCTCAAAAGATGACGGCAGCAGAACCGATGGACTTCACCGATACTATAGAAAATTGGTGCATTTCAAGCCCATCGGCAGAAGGATTAGTGGCATTTCAACGACTATCGTATTGCCCCAGGTAGTGTTCAACCCGCTGGCGAGTGTCGGCGATCGCCAGCCCCTGGCTCCAGTATTCGACCATAGCGTGGCCAAAGGCCCAGGCGGCGCGATCGGGATGGTCGTTGTGGTCGAGCAGTAGCGGCCACAGGGCGAGCAAATCGAGCTGCACCTGGTCGGGGCCAATCACCTTAAACAGGTCATAGGCGAGCTGGAGCTTGCCCAGCACCACGGGCAACTGCTCGACTGGAATTTGCTCGGCCAGTAGGTAGGCCAGGGCCGGGGAGCCGGTGGTGAGGGTGGCGAGAAATTTCAGCACCGGGCTTTTGAGAAAAGCAGTGACCCCCTGGGTGGTGCTCATCTGCAAGCGGTAGCGGTTGATCAGGCGGGCAGCGGCGGTGATTTTGGTCTCGCGATCGCGCAAAAACCGGGCCAGCCGCAGTTCCTTCGCCGGGTCAATCAGCTCGATTAGGGCGGTGGACAGAGCCTCGATATTCCACCCAGGGCGATCGGCGTCGCGGGTAACAAGGGGCAGGATGCGATCGCAAAGATCCCCCAGCTGCTCTTGCCGGTAGCGGGTGGCCTCGCGGATGGAGATTTCTTTGGGGCGATCGCCCCACTGCCAATCGTAGGGGGGCTGCCACTCCCGCAGGGGCCGCAGCCGATCCACCTGGGTTAGGGCCGTAATGGCGGGCAGATCGGGCACTTCTTGGCGCATGTCGCGCAGCAAATCGGCATCCATTTGCAGGGCCGGGTCGAGGGCAGGGGTGACCAGCAGCAGCAGGTCGGCCTCGCGGGCACAGTCAAGCAGCTGGTCGCGGTAGTCGGTGCGATCGACCTGCTCGTAGCCGGGGGAATCCCACAGGGTGAGGGTTTCGCCCGCGTCGCCCTGCCAGCGATAGGTGCTGATGGTGTCGGTGCTGGGCAGCACATCGACCTCGGCCAGGTCGGCGTCGAACAGCGTGTTGATCACACTGCTCTTGCCCGCCCCGGTGCGCCCCACTAGCAAAATGTTGACGGGTTTTTCGGCCACCGCATTCACCGGCTCGGCCTGGTCGAGAATTTCCCGCAGAGTTTGCGTTTGGGCCTGGGGCAGCGGCTTTTTGGGGCCGGGCAGGGTCGGCAGTTCGCCGCTGTAGAGCGCTACCGACTGGCGGTACAGGTTTCGCAGGGTGGCCTCTCGCAGCAGCGCATTCAAATTGCCCAAAAGCTGCTGGTTAGCCAGGGCGTTGGTGGGTTCGCTTAGGGTGCGGGCGGCGGCGGCGGCGGGGTTGATCAGCCACTGTGCCCAGTTCCAGGCCTGCCACAGCTTGCGGGCCGAGGGTTCGACCTGGCGGTAGACTTCGTAGCCCTGCACCGCCTGGCCCACGGTCACCTGGCCCAGCACCGGAGTTAGGGTGTCAATCCAGCGATCGACGTCATCCACGGTGCCCCTCAGCAGGCCGTAGGCATCGGGCAGGTAGATGTTGAGCAGCGGATATTTCACACCGGGATGGTAGGCGTGGGCCACCGCCGTCACCACCTCGCGGCAGCGCTCCCAAAAGGGGTTCCAGTCTTCCCATAGGGGTGGGTCTTGCTGAGCGGCAACGAGAATGTCTTCTAGAGCGGCAGCGGCAGAGCCAGCGTTAGGAATGCCGACGGGAGCCTCTTCAGTCACTTCCTCCAGCTCCTGCTGCACCTGCTCTAGGGCTGCTTCCATTTGCTTGAAAACCGGCTTCGTCCAGCGGGCCAGCAGCCCTCGCCACAGCACCAGCATAAGGACGATTACGCCCCAGATCCAGTTCAGCCCCCAGGCGTGAATTTGTGCGCCTGCTGCGGTCAAGATGAATCCGGCGATCGCCACCAGAGGTAGCGCCAGCACCGCCCACTGCCAGGGTTGAAGTCGCACCATGGCCCCGTTCCTACATAGCTAACGTCTTTAGTGTAAGCAGGGTGCGCTAAACCCAGGGCATAAATTAACCGAACGATCGCTCAGTGTCGCTACGCGGGCTGGGGGAGGGGAAGGTCATCAGACTGGCGATCGCCCTCGGGTTCCCCTATGCGCTCCGCCACTGGCAACGGCTTACGGCCATAGCTCAGCTGATTGAGCCAAAACACATCCTCGGTACGCACCCGTTCAAACCCGGCATAGCCAAGCCAGGCATCCACATTGCCCTGGCCATAGTCGCGAATAAAGGGTTCCTCAAAAATGGTGCTGAGCCAGTCGGCGGCCCGCAGGGTGCGCTGGTTGCCGTCGAGCACCAGCATTTGCCCACCGGGCGTCAGCAGCCGAAACGCCTCTGAGAGAATAGTTTTAGCCACTGCCGGAGGCGTTTCGTGGAACAGCAGCGTGGCGCACACAACATCGAAGGATGCAGCGGGTAGCCCCGTAGACATGGCATTGCCGTGGCGAAAGGTCACATCGACCGCCGCAGCCTGGGCTTTGTAATTGGCCATCACCAGCATCTGGGGCGACAGGTCGAGGCCAATTACCTCGGCATTGGGGAACTGCCGCTTCAGCATGAAGGTGGTAGTGCCCGTGCCGCAGCCCAGGTCTAAAATTCGCCTAGGCTCGCCCCCAATGGCTTTGACCAGGCTCGCGCGCACCCAGGTTTCGCCGGGAGGCAGCACGTACTGAGTAATGGGGTCGTAGGTGAGGGCGGCATCGACATTCAGGTAGCCGTTTTTGATGCCGTGGAAGTTGCTGATCTTGTAGTAGTTGGGGTAGACCACCTGGGGATTGGTGAACTGGGACACCCCGGCCTCCCAATCAATGCTGTCGCGCAGCCGCAGCAGGGCGTCGCGATCGACCAGGTGCGAAAAAATCGGCGCTAGGAACTGCTCAAACAGGGTTTTAGACTGGGTTGCCATAGGTCAATACCAACGCCGCGCAAACTCCCCTCAGCGTAACAAGTTCGTTTTGCTCTGGCCAGAAAAAATGGCTGATTAATCCACCACCGCCTTTGAGTTAAGAGGCTTCTATGGCTATGGGAATGTCATAATTTGAATCACTAGCGGTACTGATACGCCATGACCACTACCACCCAGCGTCTAACTCTAGATGAGTATCTAGTCCGTGACGACGGCAGCGATCGCCGTTACGAGCTGATCAATGGAGAGCTGCTACCGATGAGTTTGGGCACGGGCAAGCATGGAGCCGTCATCAAGCGCCTGGAAAAGATATTCGACGTTGAGGCTGAGCGAGTTCAAAATACTTGGATTGCTCTAGCCGGAACCGTGGGTCTGCAAAGCCCCCGCAGCGATCGCTGGGACACCGTCAGAATTCCTGATGTATCGGTGCTGACCTTAGAGCAGTGGGAGGCGTTGCAAGAGCGAGAGGCCATTATTCGCCTCAATGAGCCACCACCGCTGCTGGTGGTAGAAGTGGTGAGTGAATCGACTAAAAGCACCGATTACCGGGCAAAACGGGCAGAGTACAGCGTGCTAGACATTCCCGAGTATTGGATTGTAGATCCGCTGGTGGGTAAAGTGACCGTTTGCCTTCTCTTGGAAGGATGGTACGAGGCCACAGAATACCAGGGTCAGACTATACTCCAATCGTCCATTTTTCCGGAGTTGGCCTTAGCAGCTGAGACCATTTTGCAGGGCTAGCATGGAGCACAAGAATGGCTTTGCGCTACCAGGCTACCGGTTGAGGGTAGGCTCTAGCCGCGATCGCGCCACTGTGGTCAAATTCATGGAGTGCACCTACCGCGAGCTTGACCCCCAGCAGCCTACAAGCCACATCGCCGCTACGGTCGATCGCTACCTCGGTCGAGACACGCCCCTCTGGTGGGTAGATGTGGATTCTACCACTACTCCGGTGGGGGCAATCTGGCTAGGGCAGGCAACCGATCAGCGCAGCGGCGTTCTGCATCCCTATGTGCTGATGCTTTACGTTGTCCCTGAGCATCGGCGACGCGGCATCGCCACGGCCCTACTCGCGGTGGCCCATCAGTGGGCGCAGCAGCAGGGGCACAGGCAGATCAGCTTGCAGGTGTTTAGCCAAAATCAAGCGGCCCAGGCGCTATACCAATCGCTTGGCTACTACCCTGAGGCCATTCTGCTAAAAAAGGAACTGGGCTCAGCCGCTAGCGAAACCCCTTAACGTTGCCAGCCGTGGCCGGTTACGTTAAGCGAAGAATTCAGATGCGTTTTAGCGCTGATACCAGGCTGCCAATGCCAGCGCCAGCCCGTCCGCCGCATCGTCAGGGCGGGGAATGCGCTCTAGACCCAGCTCTCGGGCCACCGCCTGCTGCACCTCAGACTTATCGGCATTGCCGTAGCCCGTTAGCGCCTGCTTCACCTGGGCCGGGGTAAACTCCACAAAAGGCAGGCTGTGCTGAGCCAGCACCAGCATCACCACCCCCCGCGCCTGGGCCACCAAAATCGTGTTGCCCATGCGATAGAAGAAAAACTTTTCGATCGCCACTAAATCCGGCTTATACAGCTCTAGCAGGCTGTGTAGATCGGTGTAGATGGTACAGAGGCGATCGCCCACCGGAGTCTTTGCGGGCGTTTCGATCACGCCAAAATCGACCACCGCGGCCTCGGCATGGCCTCCGGTGGCTGGCAGTAAATTAGGGTCGTCGCCGTCGATTACCCCAAAGCCCAGAATGGCTAGCCCTGGGTCAAGCCCAAGAATGCGCTGACCCACAGTATTGCTTACCGAGCCCCCACAGGCTGGCGACCGTTGACCGCCGCATCGGGGTCGGCCAGGCCAAACACCTTGCAGAACACCTTCTCGACCTTGTAGCCCGAGTCGATGCTCTCTAGGGGGTCTTTGCGCAAGCGGTGGCGCAGGCAGAGCACGATGACGCGCTTGATGTCGTCAAGGGTGACTTCGGTGCGGCCCTCGTAGGCGGCGATCGCCTTGGCGGCCCGGTTGGTGACAATGTCGCCCCGCAGCCCGTCCACATCTAGCTCTGAGCAAACTTCAGAGATCCGCACCCGGTCTTCGTGCTCTAGGTTGACTGAGGCTAGCCGCTTTTGAGCCTCGACTAGCTTGACCTGGAGCGCTTCCTGCTCGGCCTGGTGCTTGGTTAGGTAGGCAGCGGGGTCGGCATCAAACTCAGAGCGTTCTTCAACGATCTGCACCCGCAGCTCGGGGTCGCGCACGGTGCGAATTTCGGCGTGCATACCAAAGCGATCGAGCAACTGGGGCCGCAGTTCACCTTCCTCGGGGTTGCCGGAGCCCACCAGCACAAACTGGGCCGGGTGACGAATGGAGATGCCCTCGCGCTCTACGGTGTTCCAGCCCGAGGCGGCGGAGTCGAGCAGCACATCGACGAGGTGGTCGTCGAGCAGGTTGACCTCATCTACATAGAGAATGCCGCGATTGGCCTTGGCCAGCAAACCCGGCTCAAAGGCTTTGACCCCTTCGGAAAGGGCTTTTTCGATGTCGATGGTGCCGCAAACCCGGTCTTCGGTAGCGCCCAGAGGCAGGTCAACCATAGGCACTTTCTTGAGCGCCACGGGCAGGTCATCGGTACCGCGCTCAGCCCACACATCGCGGTCTTGGGGCGAACGGCTGAAGGGGTCATCGGCTACGACCTCGATTTCGGGCAGCAGGTCGGCCAGGGCGCGAATGGTGGTGGATTTGCCGGTGCCGCGATCGCCCATGATCATTACCCCGCCAATTTTGGGGTCGATGACGTTGAGCAGCAGGGCCAGCTTCATGTCGTCTTGGCCAATCACGGCGGTGAAGGGAAATACCGCGCGGCGGGCGGGGGCAAAGGTGGCCGAAGGGGTCGCAACAGTAGAATTCACAGGCGTTTCAAAAGATGACGGCAAAATTTAAGAGTGTCTTCCATTGTGCCACAGTACCTGCGCTCCTTCGTCTGAGCACGACGCAAAAGAGCGATTCTCATTAGCTGCTGGCTACGGTATGACCGCAAGGGCTGGTGTAGATATTACTTACTGGCTCTGTACAAGGAGGCTGAAGCTAAAGAGAATTTGAGCGATCGCTGACCAAAGTTGAGGAGTGGTTATACTGATTTTTCTCTACCTAATCACCCTATACAGGGGTATTGGGCAGACAACTTTCCCCCTTAACCATCCGTATAAGGATATTAAGCGGAAAATTTCTTTCTAATAACGAGTTCGGCGGTTTATGCCCGATGCGCATTGCGTCACAAAGAATTTTCGTAGAAAGCAAGGACTGAAAGGAGCGTAATCTGCTGTATCAGTCCGTCGTATATATTTTTTTGCCCAATTCTAAGTTGCAGATAATTTGGATGGATTATGAAAGACAAACCTGAATCACTCGAAGACTTGTACGACTCGTACAAGCGAGTTTACCCTTGGTATCGAGGTCCGGATAGGATTAAAAGGATTATTGGTTGGGTAGATGCTGATGGGTGCATTCCAGTCTTGCAAGACTTAGGATGAGAAATGGCCATTAAGATAAGCGCAGCGATGCCGGAGCACTTGAGGAACGTTATCTTCTTTCCAGTGAGCGCCCGAAATCTTGACTCGTCTGCCA
>JAESGV010000139.1_pt1 | contig 89652 bp, 80 predicted proteins | sample 9269781 | NCBI WGS metagenome assembly JAESGV01 (sample SAMN15741586, study PRJNA653496) | algae metagenome | isolation source: Tildeniella torsiva UHER 1998/13D and co-occurring heterotrophs from... | place: Slovakia: Slovak Paradise National Park, Hrabusice, Kosice Region | collected 2000-01-01
GCCAACCGGATGATCTCGCGCCGGTACTCCTCAGGCAGATACTTCCAACGACGACAACCCATGACACAACCTCCTCGAGAGAACCCACATCCTCAACGAGGTGTTGCACCGATCCCTTGAGATCGCCAACCCTGCAGGGTTCATTCCGAACCACAGAACGAGTCTGGGAGGGCGAGACTCACAACGGAGCTGGTCGTGCCGATCGGAGACCGTGAGCCGCTCGCGCTTCTTCGACGATCCCGACATGGACTTCGCCACCCGCTGCGTGCTCAGCGGCGTGCGCCACGCCATGGCCGAGGTCGGCGAGGTCCTGGCCGCCACCGAGTCGATCACCGACGGCGACCCCGACTCGTGGCTCGACACCTACGTCGCGCTGGGCCGGCGGTGTCGAGCGGCAGCGGACCTCGCCGCGGACGACGACCACCGTTTCAGCGCCTGGAACGCGGCGTTGCGCAGTGCGAACTACCTCTACGCCGGATCCTGGTGGGCACCCGCAACCCGCCGCGAGGTCGACCCCGCTGCGCTGTGGGCCGAGCACCGCGACAGCTGGGACCTGGCGATCCGGCTGTGGCCGAGCCAGGTCTGGCCCGTGAGGATCCCCCACGACGACGGGGCGACGGCACCGGGGTTCTGGTTCGCCAGCCCCGTGGCGGGCGATGCGCCGGCGCCGACCGTGGTGCTCGTGCAGGGGCTGGGCACGCCGACCTCCGACGTCGTGATGACCGGCCTCGACGGCGCGCTCGCGCGTGGCCACCACGTGCTCGTCATCGACGGACCCGGCCAGGGGGCTGCGTTGCACCGTGAGCACCGGACGCTGCAGGACGGGTGGGGCGGCCTGCTGTCCAGCGCCATCGACTGGCTCGGGACCCGTCCCGAGTCGGACCCGACGAGGGTGTCGCTGCTCGGCGTGGGCCACGGCGCGTGGTTCGCGACCGCTGCGGCGACGACCGACCGGCGGATCGCGGCGCTCGTCGTCGATCCCGGTGTCGTCGACCTCGGCGCGGATGCTGCTGCGGCCGTGCGCAACGCGACGGACGAGCGGGCGCGTGCGCTCCTGGCGACCACGACCACGATGCCGACCGGCACATCCGACCTGGACGACGCCGTGGCGGTGCTCGCCCGACACCGACTCGAGCCCGAGCAGCTCGCGCGCCTCGAAAGCCCCACCCTGGTGGTGCGCGCCGAGACGGCCGGCTCGTTCTGCGGGCAGAGCGCAGAGCTGCTCGACGCGCTCGAGTGCCCCCATACCGAGGTCGTCCTCTCGAGCGCCCAGGGGGCCGGGCTCGACGCCGGGCTCGATGCCTCGCAGATCCACGACGCGGTCGTGTTCGACTGGTTGGATGCGACACTGAGGTCCGTCCCCGCTGGCGACGAGCTGCGCGGCGAGCAAGGAGCACACGCATGACCGACCCCACCAACTCCGACACCGACGCCCATGGCGACGGCGGGACCGGCCTCGGCGCCGTCGGATGGATGCGTTCCCTGGTCATCGACGCGCACGACCCCGACCTCTTGGCCGAGTTCTGGTGCGCGGCGCTCGACGTCGAGGTGGTCGAACGCGAGTCGGACTGGGTGCAGCTCGCGCCGGACCCGGGCGGCACGTTCCTCGCCTTCCAGCCGAGCGACGCGCCGCGGCCCGATCGCCTGGCGGCACGGCCCGACATCGAGGTCACCGACATCGACGGGGCACGCGACCGCGTCCTGGCGCTCGGCGGCACCTACGTGCGCACGATCCAGGAGCTCAAGGGCGATCACCACTACGTGATGGCCGACCCCGAGGGCAACGAGTTCTGCCTCGTGCAGCCGCTGCCCCCCGAGCTCGCACGCCCGCAGTGGGGCGACCGTGCCCGCTGAGGGCGACGGCACCGACACGCCGCCAGCCATGGGCCGCATCGTCATCCCCCCGCCCGACCAGGTCGAGCCGTTCATCGCCTCGACGCTCGGCGCGCTCACGTGGCCGGGTGGGTCCCCCACCGACCTCCAGCTCGACCTCGTCCAGGCCGTCGTGGACCGGTTCTCCGGCGGCCGTGGTCCGACGGTGCGTGACGTCGGTGCGGTCGGTCCCGACGTGGCGAAGGCGACACTGGTCGAGCCCGGCCTGCGCCAGCAGCTCGCCAACATGGTCATCGTGCTCGAGCTGACGATGCACCCGTTGCCGCCCGCGCTCGAGCACCACGCCGAGCAGTACCTGGTGGCGGCCGGCGTCCAGTCGTCCTACCTGGACATCGTGCGTGACACCGCCGAGGGGCACCTGCTGCGTCTGCACGCCGACCTGCTGCGCAACTCCTGGTACACCGCGGAGACCATGCGCGGGCTCTTCAAGGGTCGCCTCGGCGAGATGGTCCGCTCCAAGCTCGCCTACTACTCGGTGGGCACCGACGAGGCGCTCGCGGCCAAGTGGCGGGCGCTCGAGGACTGCCCGGACGGTTCATGGGGTCGCGAGGTCGCCCGCTTCTACCGACTGCACGGCTTCCCGTTCCCCGGCGAGGCCGGCGGCATCTACGAGATCGGCGCGCTGCACGACTGGGTCCATGTGCTCGCCGACTACGGCACGACGCCCGAGGGCGAGATCGACGTCTTCGCCTTCATCGCGGCGACCATGGAGGACGAACGCGGCTTCATCCAGTTCGTGTTCACCCTGGCGCTGTTCCAGAACGCGTCGGTCGACACGGTGGGCGGCAAGCGCATCCCGATCGCCCGGGCCGACACCCTCTCGGATCCCGGCGCGATCGATCGCCTGGCCGATGCGTTCTGGCGAGCGACGCAGTGCAGCGCGGACGTGATGGGCGGTGTCGACCACTTCGCGCTGGCGGACACGCCCCTCGAGGAGCTGCGCGCACGCTGGGGCATCCCGGCGAAGGGTCAGCCGTCCCCCGGGGCCTTCGACACTCCCGCCCCGCTCACGCCGTCGCCGCCGGCGAACTGACGTCCGAGCGGTCCTTGGACCGCAGCGCCACGACGACCCCGAGCGCCGACACGGCCGCGATCGCCCAAGCAGCCGCGGTGAGCCCGCTGCTGAACTCGGCGTCCCCGGTGGCCTCGGAGGTCCCCGTCGGCACCGTCGTCGCCAGGGTCGCGATCGCCACACCGGCGGCCACGCCGACGTTGCGCAACGCGGTCAGCAGGCCCGAGGCCACCCCGGCGTCCTCGTCGGGCACCGCCGCCATCGCCGCCGTGGTCGAGACGTTGTAGGAGAGCCCCTGTCCGACGCCGGACAGCGCCATCGCGACCACGACGACCAGGATCGGGCTGTCGGCGCCGAGCTGGGTGAGCACCAGGAACGAACCGACCACGAGCACCATGCCGAGCGCCATCGGCGTGCGGGTGCCCGCCCGCTGCACGACCCGACCCGTCAACGCCCCCAGCACGGCGAACGGCACCGAGTACGCCAGGAAGATCACCCCGGTGGCCGCGGCGGACAGGTCGCGCACGTCCTGCAGCCAGAACGTCAGCAGGATGTTGATCGCACCGAACCCCCAGTTGGCGAGGAAGGCCACGGCGACGGGTGGCCGGTACGCGCGGGCGCGGACGATGGCCGCCTCGATGAGCGGGCGCGAGGTCCCGCGCTGCTGCAGCACGAACGCGACGAACGTGAGCGTGCCCAGCGCGAGGGAGACCACGACCGACGGCGAGCCCCACCCCGAGGTCCCTGCGTCCTGGAGCCCGACGACGACCAAGGTGATCGACGCCGTGGCCAGGGCCGCGCCCACCCAGTCGATCGAGCGACGGTCACCGTAGGACTCGTCGACGACCCGTGTGATCATCACCGCGGCCACGGCGAGCAGCGGCAGGTTGAGCGCGAAGAACCACCGCCAGCCGAGCGCGTCGACCACCAGCCCACCGACGACGGGCGCTGCTGCGGCCGCGGTGCTGCCGATCGCGCTCCACATCCCGATCGCCCAGGCGTGTCGCTCGCCGGGGAACGACGTGCTCACCACCGACAGCGACGCCGTCATGAACAGCGAGGTGGCCAACCCCTGCAGCACACGGCACAGGATCAGCACCAGGAAGGTCGGGGCGAGCGCGGCGCCGAGCGTGCCGACGCCGAAGACGAGCACCCCGATCATCAGCATGCGCTTGCGACCGGCCAGGTCGGCGAGCCGGCCCGAGACCAGGAGCGGTCCGGCGGCGCCGAGGGCGAAGGCGTTGATGACCCAGCCCGTGGCGCCCGACGACACGCCCATCTCCCGACCGATGTCGGGCAGGGCCACGGCCACGCCCGAGAAGTCGATGCTGAGCACCACCAGCGGCAGCGCGACCGCGATCAGGATCGAGGTGTTGGGACGGACCGCCACGGCTTCACCCTACGGCCGGGTCTGCCAGACTCCTCCGATGCAGGAACCGGGGCTCGAGCAGGCACACGAGCTGCTGCGCCGCGTACCCACCCGACCCACCGACGTCGCTCGGTTCAGCTCCAACACGCTGTTCGGACAGCCGGGCGTGTACCCCGAGGGACCCCCGATGGTCCCGGCGGAGGGCGCGCCGCTGGACGAGGCAGAAGGGGCGGCGTTGCTTGCGGCGTTGCTCGACGAGCACGAGCGTGACGCCGCACTGGCCCTGCTGGTCGACCCCGACCTGCGCGCGCGTGTGCCCGACGCCGCGATGCGAGTCGCGCTGCTGCTCCTGACGGGCGGGCCGGCCGCTCCCGAGCTGGACGCCTTCCTGGCTGAGCAGACCCAGGTCCTGCGATTCGGGATCGGCGAGCTCGACCAGCAGGGTCGGGTCATCGGCACCGAGACCGGCGAGGCCGACGGCGCACGACTGGTGCTCAACGCCCGCTACCGCGCCGAGCACCCTGCGGTCGTCGCGCCGTCGCTCGCACACGCGTTGTGCCACCACGCCACCATGGCGTCGAGCGCCGAGGAGGCGACCCTGCACGGACTGCTCGCCGCCGTGCACACCTGGCTCCTCGCAGGACAACCTGCGATCGCAGATCTGGGCACCGAGCTCTCGCGTCGCCAGGCGTCCCTGACGATCACGCTGTTGAACGCCCGGCCTCCCGGCGAGGTGTCGGCCTCCATCCGGTGCCCCGACGGCCCCGGCACGATCCCCGGCGGCAACCCCGACCTGCAGTGTCCGGACCTGTGGAGCATCCCGTTCTCGTCGCTGGACCCGTCGGAGTGCGACCTGTTCGTGCCCGCACCCGTGCGCGACAGCCTCGCCCGCCTGGCGGCAGGCACCGCGCCACCCCCGCCGGAGATCTACGACGAGTCCCTCGGCCGGTGGCTCACCGACCACCTGGGTGACGGCGTCTGGTTCGGACCGGTCGTCCGCGCCCGCGCCGGGCTGGCGCTCGGCCTCCACGGCGACGCCTGAGCGGGACCACATCCCCGGGAGTCGCCGAGTGCACGACGTGCTCCGAGCGCATCCCGTACGGCACCTCGAGGGCACCCACCTCCGATGCGAAACCTCGGGCTGTCGCGTTGCTGAGCAACGCGACAGCCCGGGGTATCGGAAGGTCTCGACACCACGGCTGACCCGGCCGCGATTCCGCGGAATCGTCCTGACCGCCGAGGACCTGAGGGTCAGTCGGCGTAGGTCAAGTGCACGGCGGCCTCGGCCGCGCAGATCTTCACGGTGAAGCTCTCCTCCAGGTACAGCTCGACCGAGTCACGCGTGTGGTCCAGGTAGCCGATGGAGAAGTCCTGACCCAGCACGAGCTCGACGTCGCCGCCGCGCTGGCTCATGACGACGGCGCCATCGACGCCGGGCGCGAACACGATCGGTCCGCCACCGAGGATCAGCTTCAGGTGCTCGAGCACGGGGTAGCCGCCCATCTCGGACTGCTCCAGCACACCCGTGTAGCAGCGCGGGCCGATCGCCAGCGCGTACGGCCCGCTCACGCCGGCGAGCTTCAGCCGCGAGGTGGCGGTGGCCACGAACGAGGGGTAGGCGTCGTAGTCGTCACCGATGATGACCGGCTCGTGCGGCGAGGCCGGCGCGATGCCGGTGATGCCGCCCGCGGCGAACCCGTGCACGACGGCGCGGTCCTCGGCCATGGCGGCGCGCTTGGCGGCGAACCGCACGGGGTCCAGGTCGCCGTCGCAGGCCCCGCGGTCGATCGCGTCGAGCTCGGCGCGGTCGAGCACGAACGGGGTGCGGAACTCGACCAACGGCTGCACGGCGCGCACGGCGGCATCGATCTCGTCGGGGCCGGTGATCCGCTCGATCCGACCGGTCGGCTCGGCCGAGTGGGTCCATCCCTTGGGACCCGTGACGTCGACGATCCGGCGCGCCGCCAGGAACGTCTGCAACGAGGTCGTCGCCTCGTCGGTGATCTCGGCCCATGCGGCCTCGGAGATCGGCGCCTTCTCGCGGAACAGGTGGTTCATCGTGGCCTCTTCATCAGGTCGGTCGTGTGACGTGTGGTCGTGGTTCGGTCGGACGGTGGTCGTCGAGCGGGTGGTCGGTCGGCGCGACGGGTCAGGTGTTCTCGGTGCCGGCGAGGCTGCCGATGCCCAGGCTCCCGTCGCCGGCGGCACCGCCACCCTCGGAGTGCTCCGCAGCCTCCTCGATGCCCCGGATCGAGCCCTCGGTGAACAGATAGGTGCGAAGGTGACGGTCCAGGACGGGGTCGTTGCGACGCAGCCACTCGAGCGTCATGGCCGCGTGCTCCTTCTCCTCGTCGCGGTTGTGGGCGAGCACGTCGGCGAGCTCGGGGTCGCTCGCAGCACTCGCGCGCTGGTCGTACCAGTCGACCGCCTCGAGCTCCTCCATGATCGACACGATGGCGCGATGGCGGTCGACCACCTCGGTGCTGAGCGAGTCGGGTGATTCGTGCAGGTTCTCCGACGACATGTGGCGGGGCCCTCCGGGCAGCGGGTGCGTTCGCCGCCAAGCTACGCCGTCGTGGGGGCCGACGGCGCCGCGGCCGACCGAACCGGGTCCCTGCACCGACACGTCGGCCCGCCAGCACGGTTCGGTCTCCTCGGCCACCTCCGGACCGCGCCGCCCCGGGCCGCCCCGCAGCGCGCCGCCCCGGACGCGACAGGGCCCCGGCGTACGCCGGGGCCCTGTTCTCCGGTGGAGGTGATGGGAGTCGAACCCACGACCTCCTCGATGCGACCGAGGCGCTCTAGCCAGCTGAGCTACACCCCCGGAGACGGGACACTCTAGCGGTCTGCGGGCGCGGACAGAAACGGGCGCCGCGACGAACCGCTGCTCGGGGAGTTCGCCTCAGTTGGCGATGCGGCGAGCGGTGGGCGTGGCCCGACCGACGGTCGCGGTGCGCAGCGCACGCTGCGAGCCGTCGTCCCACTGCCCACGACCGGCGCGTGCCTCGCGGGTCACCGGCGCCTGGTTGGTCGTCTGCACCAGCAGGACCAGGTAGGTCACGAGCAACAGGTCGGCGACGATGTGCAGCGCCAGGAACGGTCCCCCGAAGGCGACGGTGCACAGCAGGGTCAGCACCGCAGCCGACCCGAGCACGGTCAGGACCTCCTGGCGGCGCTTGCGCACCGCCGGCGGGACCGGGCGAGCCGCAGCGGCGGCGGGCCGGGGGCCGTTGGCACGGCTCCGGAGGTCGATCACGTTGGAGCGTCCGGTCGGGCGGCCGCCGGAGCGGTCGAGGACGGACAGCTGCTGGTTGAACGAGCGGATCGTGTCGGTGTGACGACTCCCGGCGAGCTTGCGCAGGAGCTCGGGCAGCAACACGATCGCCCAGACGACGGCCAATCCCAGGAAGACCAGCGTGGTGACGTTCATTCGAGCAGTGCGTTCCTTCTGTCCGGCGTGCAGGAGGGTGGTCCAGCCATCGGGATGTCCCAGCGATGTGGCCCAGGTTGCCGTCGAATGACGAAGCACTCGTTCGGCAGACCACACCTCGTGGCGAAATGGTAGGTCGGCGCGCCGATTGTTACAAGTCCTTGACGAACTACGACGGTGTGGTTCGCAGTGGATGACCGGCGGAGGGCTCAGCGGCCGTCCGCGGGCGCCGCGGTCCGACGACCACGCTCAGAGGTCGTCGAACGACACTGCGGAGGGGTCGGCCGAGTCCGGACCGGGCTGGCGGCGGAACGTGCCGGAGCGGCCACCGGTCTTCTCCCACAGGGCGATGTCGCCGATCACCATGGAGCGGTCGACCGACTTGCACATGTCGTAGATGGTCAGGCACGCCACGCTCGCGGCCGTCAGCGCCTCCATCTCGACGCCGGTGCGGTCGACGGTCTCGACCTGCGACTCGACCTCGATGAAGGTGTCCTCGATCCGGAAGTTGACCAGCATCGCCCCCACGAGCAGCGGGTGGCACAGCGGGATCAGGTCCGAGGCGCGCTTGGCGGCCTGGATGCCGGCGACCCGGGCGACCGACAGCACGTCGCCCTTGACGATCGCGCCGCGTGCGACCAGCGACGTGGTCTCGGTGGACATGTGCACCCGCCCGCGTGCGATCGCACGGCGGTGCGTCTGCTCCTTGGGGGTGACGTCGACCATGCGAGCACGGCCGAGCGGGTCGAGATGGGTGAGGCCCCGGTCAGACATGGGCACGGAGCTTAGGCGCGTGATCCGCCCGTGGCGGGCCGTCGCGATCTCACTCCCACCCGGTGCCCTGCACCGCAGGACGCTCCCCTGTGCTCAGGTCAGCCCAGACCCTCGCGCCGCACCACCTCGGTGAGGAACGACCGGAACTCGGGCCCCAGGTCCTCGCGCCGCAGGGCGAGCTCGACCGTGGCGCGCAGGTAGTCGATCTTCTTGCCGATGTCGAAGCGTCCCTCGGAGAAGACGAAGCCGTACACCGACTCCACGGCGAGCAGCCGGGCGATGGCGTCGGTGAGCTGGATCTCCCCGCCGACACCGGGCTCGACGTCGGCGAGCTGGTCGAAGATCTCCGGCGTGAACAGGTAGCGACCCATCACCGCCAGGTTGGACGGCGCCACGGCGGCGGCCGGCTTCTCGACGATCTCGGTGATCTCGCAGAGGGCGCCGTGCGGGTCCTTGACCGCCGCACAGCCATAGGCAGAGATCGACTCGGGCGGCACCTCCATCAGGGCGACCACCGACGACGCGTGCTCGTCGAAGCCCTTGATCATGTCGGTGAGCACCGTGGAGTGCTCGTCCATGATGTCGTCGCCGAGCATGACCACGAACGGGTCGTCCCCGACGTGCTTGCGGGCGACCGACACGGCGTGTCCGAGCCCGAGCGGCTCACCCTGGCGGACGAAGTGGATGTCGGCGAGCTCGGCGAGCTCCACCACCTGGCCGAGGTCGTCCAGCTTGCCCTTGGACTGGAGCTGGTACTCGAGCTCGAAGTTCCGGTCGAAGTGGTCCTCGAGGCTCCGCTTGTTGCGGCCGGTGATGATCAGGATGTCGTCGATCCCTGCGGCGACGGCCTCCTCCACGACGTACTGGATCGCCGGCTTGTCGACGACGGGCAGCATCTCCTTCGGCTGCGCCTTCGTCGCGGGCAGGAACCGCGTTCCCAGTCCTGCTGCGGGGATGACCGCCTTCGTGACCCTAGCCATGCTTCGTTCCTCCTCGAACTGCTGGACCGAGCGTACCCAGTCGGGCGTCCCCGACCACTGGGCAATCCTGCCGGTCGCGCCGTGGCGCTTTGGGTCGAGCGGCCCGAGCGGGTACGATTAGCACTCGTCCTTGGAGAGTGCCAGACCCTCCCCTCGAACCCGGAGCCCGACCCGATGCCCTTGTACGAGTACCGCTGCCGGAACTGCAACCACCAGTTCGAGATCCAGCAGTCCTTCTCCGACGATGCGCTGACCGTGTGCCCGGAGTGCGAGGGCGAGCTCCGCAAGGTGTTCGCCCCGGTGGGCATCGCCTTCAAGGGCTCGGGCTTCTACAAGAACGACAGCCGCGGCGGATCCTCGAGCACCACCTCGGGCTCCGAGAGCTCGTCGTCGACCAGCACGAGCAGCGAGTCGTCGACCAAGAAGGAGCCGGCGTCGAGCGCCAGCTCCTCGTCGAGCTCGAGCACCCCGAGCTCGTCCAGCAGCGACTGAGCGCGCCGAGCCGGCGCTCAGACCGCGGTGCGGGTGCTCTGGATGCCCGTCGTCGCCCGCTGGATCAGGTGGTCGAGCAGCGCGATGAGCACCATCTTCACCGACTCGCGTGAGCGTGCGTCCGCGCGCACCAGCGGGATGGTGGGCGACAGCGCGAGTGCTTCGCGCACCTCCTCGAGCGAGTACGACCCCGCATCGGGGAACTGGTTGACCACCGCGACGAACGGTACGCCCCGACTCTCGAAGTAGTCGACCGCGGCGAAGCACTCCTCGATGCGGCGGGTGTCGAGCAGCACGACGGCGCCGATCGCGCCGTCGACCAGGTCGTCCCACATGAACCAGAACCGCTCCTGTCCGGGGGTGCCGAACAGGTACAGGATGATCTCGGAGTCGATGGTGATGCGGCCGAAGTCCATGGCCACCGTCGTCGAGGTCTTGCGGTCGACCTGTGACAGGTCGTCCACACCCTCCGAGTACGCGGTCATGGTCGCCTCGGTCGTCAGCGGCTCGATCTCGGAGATCGCGCCCACCAGCGTGGTCTTGCCCACACCGAACCCGCCGGCGACCAGGAACTTGACCGGTTGCGGAGCCCCGCTGGACCCGGTGTCGGCGTTGTCAGAGTGCTCGTACTGCATCGATCATCCTCAACAGGAGTGCCGGCGTCGCGTTGGGCGTCGCCTCGTGGACTCGGACCAGACCGACGTCCGCCAGATCCCCCACGAGGATCTGTGCGACGCCGAGCGGCACGTCGATGCGCGCCGCGACCTCGGCCACCGAGATCGGTTGCCGACACACGTCGAGGATCGCGGCGTGCTCGAACTGGAGCCCGGACGGGGGCTGGAGGCCGGTCGCGACCACGAGGGACTCGACCCGCAGGTGCACCGTGGCGTGGCGTGTGCGACCACCGGTGATGACGAAGGGACGGACCAGCGTCTCCTCGATGTCGCCGTCGTCCCCGTCCGCGACCGCGCGACCACGTGAGTGGTCCTCGCTGGGCGTGGGGTCGAACGGCGACATCTGGGATCCGTGGTCTCGAGGCGGCCGGGGTCAGACGCCGGCGAGCGCGCTGCGGAGCCCGGCGCGGACCTGGGGCGTCAGCACGGCACCGAAGCGGTCCACGAGCATGGTCATCTCGTAGCCGACGAGGCCGACGTCGGCCGACTTGTCGGCGAGGATCCCGAGGCAGCTGCCGTCGGAGATCGACGCGACGAAGAGGAAGCCGGTGGTCATCTCGACCATGACCTGGTCGACGTTCCCGTAGCCGAAGCAGCGCGACGCCCCCAGCGAGAGGCTGGTCAGGCCCGCCGCGATCGCGGCGAACTGGTCGGCACGCCCCCGATCGAGATCGGTCGACATGGCCATCAGCAGACCGTCGGAGCTGACGCACACGGCGTCGGTGACGCCCGAGGTCTGCTGGACGAACCTGGTCAGCAGCCAAGGGATCTGCTGGACCTGCTCGTTCGTATCGGTGATCACTGCGGGAACCTCCCGTCGTGGACGGCGTTGGGGACGGTCGATGACGAGACCTCGTCATCGCTGGAGCTGCGCTCCTCGTTCGGGTCGACACGGCCGCGGTCGCGGCCGGCCTGGAACGAAGAGAGCATCGAGCGGACGGTGTCCGCGGATCGATCCGGTGGAGGCGGCGCCGTGGCGCTGTCGACCCCGCCGCGGGACTCGGCGAGCGAGGCGCCGGGCACACGACGGGCGAGCCCGCCCGTGCGGCTGTCGGGCCCGGCGGACGCCACGGCCTCGAGCGGAGCCGGCTCGGCCGGCGGCGATGACGCCGGAGACGCTGTGCCGTCGGACGACCCTGTCGTCCCGGACGACCCTGCCGCCTCGGCGAAGGGGGTCGCGCCGGCGGTCCGCGGCTCCGGGACGTCGTCGAGGAGGTCCGGCGTCGACGGCTCCGCGGCGACGGGCACCCAGGCGGGCTGGGCAGGGGCGGCGGGTGGTGCCGGTGGTGGTGTGGTCACGGCGTCGTCGTCGGCCATGAACTGCTGCCACGGGTCGGACGCGTCCGGGGCCGTGACCTCGGTCGGGGCCCGGAAGACCTCGAAGGGGTCCGCAGCCACGGGGTCGGGCTCGGCAGGACCCGACTCGGTGGCATCCGCCGACGCGACGCCACGGTGCTCGGCGTCGGGCGCGGTCCCGGCGAGGCCGAAGGTGATCCCCGCACCGTCCGCCTCGGAGGTGTCGTCCTGCCAGGTCGTCGACTCGTGGTCGGCGACCCCGGCCGGGGACGAGCTCTCCGAGAACGAGTCGGCGGCGAACGAGTCGGCCACGAACGAGTCCGCGGCGAACGAGCCGTCGTCGGGTGCGTCGGCGTCGCTCGACGACGAGCCGGGTCCGAACGAGTCGAACGCGACGGTCCCGACCTCGTCCATCGGTGCGAGCTCCGTCGGAACCGCACGGTCGGTCGCCAGATCGGCGCTGTCGAGGTCGGCGCGGTCCACATCAGCGCGGTCCAGGTCGGCGGTGTCGTCGTGGTCCCCGGCGGCGACGGCGGGCTCGTACGGCTCGACGAGATCGTCCATCGACCAGCGATCGTCCGCACCGGGCTCGGACGGCCCGGTGTCCACCGAAGGGTCGTCGACCAGGGCGGCCTCGATGGGCTCGGGCACCGGCCAGGCGAACGCGTCCGGGTCGGTGGCGTCGCGCAGGTCGGCCCCGAACTGGTCGGCACCGAACTGGTCGGCACCGAACTGGTCGGCACCGAACTGGTCGGCTCCGAACTGGTCGGCACCTGCGGTCGAGGGCGACATCGCGCCGACGTCCATGCCGGAGCCGACGCCGGAGCCCGGCGCGAAGGGCACCGGGCCCTGTTCACGTGAAGCGCGTGATCCCGGGAGGGGCTGCGCCACCGCGGAGCGGTCGGGCGCACCGATCAGCGCGGAGGACGGCAGGATCACCAGCGCCGTGACCCCGCGACCACCTGCGCTCGGCTGCAGGCGCACCATGGCGCCGGTCTTGGCGGCGAGCTTCGCGACGACGTACTGACCCAGGTACCGGGTCGGCATGCCTTCGAGCTCGTCGAGGCCGGTGAGGCGCTGGTTCGCCGAGAGCAGCTCGACGTCGCTCATGCCCACGCCGTGGTCGATCACCGCGAACTGGTAGCCGCCCTGTCCGAGTGACCGGCCGTCGATCTCGACGGTGGTGTCGGGCGGAGAGAACCCGAGTGCGTTCTCGATCAGCTCGGCGAGCAGGTGGATCAGGTCGATCACCGCGGGACCGGCGATCGTCGCGTCGCGCACGTTGCCGATCCGGACCCTCTCGAACTCCTCCACCTCGCTCATGGCGGCACGCACGATCTCGGAGATCGGCGCCGGCGTCCGACGACGACGGGGCGTCTCGGAGCCGGCGAGGATCAACAGCGACTCGGCGTTGCGTCGCATGCGACTCGCGAGGTGGTCGAGCTTGAACAGGTGCTCCAGGAACGCCGGGTCGGTCTCGCGCTGCTCGAGCGACGTGATGAAGTCGAGCTGGCGGGCGAGCAGCGTCTGGTTGCGTCGACCGAGGTTGGTGAGCGCCTCCGCCTGGTTCACGCGCAGGGCCGCCTGCTCGCCGGCGAGTCGCAGCGCGGTGTCCTGCACGTCGTTGAACGCGGCCGCCACGTCGTGGACCTCGCTCGCGCCGCTCGCACGCAGCACGGGCAGGTGGACCTGCTCGGCATCCGGCGACTGCTGTGCCGCCACGGCCTCGGGCAGGCGCACCCGGGCGACGTCCTCGGCCTGGGTGGCGAGCTCCTGGAGCGGGCGGGAGATCGATCGCGTCGCCCGACGCAGCAGCAGGACGCTGACGAGCAGGATGGCGACGGCGGCGAGGGCGGCCAGCGCGAGCAGGATCCGGCTGGACCGGGCGAGGTCGTCCACCGCGGCCACGGCGTCGAGCTCGGCGCGCTGCTGCAGCTCCCCGAGCGACTCGGTGCGTTCGGTCAAGCCCTGCACCCAGGCCTCGGTGGTCGCGCCGGACGCCCCGGCGAACGCGTCGCGTCGCTGGATGTCGGCCGCCGACATGGCGAAGCCGACCTCGCGGATCTCGATGGCGAGGGCGGGCGGCGCGCTCGCCGCGGCCAGCGCCGCGTAGGAGCGCTGCGCCGAGGCGAGGCTCATGACCTCCTGGAAGGACTGCGCGTCGAGGGCGTCGGTGGCGTCGAGGAAGACGACCAGGTCCCGCTCCTCGGCGGAGGCGGCCTGGGCACGGGCCAGGTAGTCGGTGGTGGCGGCGGGGGCGCCGTCGATCGCGCCGGCCGGGTCGATCGCCTCGGTCGAGACGTCGAGCAGGTCCTCGATGGCGGACGAGTAGATGCGCAGCGCCACGGCGCCGCCGAGCTCGCGCTCGGAGATGCTCTGCGCCGCGGCGACGGTCCGCAGCGCCGCCTCGGTCCGGGTCTGCAGCTCGTCGTCGACGTCGGCCGCCTGCTGCTGGACGGCGGCCATGTCGTCTGCGACGGCACGACGGAGATCGTCCGTGGTCGCCCGTTCGGCGACGAGGGCGGCCCGCTCGTCCTCGAGCGAGTCGATCAGTCGGTAGGACGACCTCGCGAGCTCGGTGCGCTGCTCGAGTGCTGCCGCGTCACCCGCCTGGACGATGCCGCTGTAGACACCGAACCCCGTCACTGCCAGGAGCCCGATCAGGGGGACCGCCAACAACAGCAGCAGTCGGCTGTTGATGCTCATCCGCCGTGTCCGGGCGTCGTCGTCGTCTCGCTGCCGTGCCATCCCACGTCGGATCGACACGGGACGGCCCGAGGTTGAGCAATTGTCGGCAACGAGGCTCGCTCACGGTCCGAACCCCCGCCCACAGGGTCGGACGACCCCCGGGCGACGGACGTCGTGCCCGGGACGTCTCCTAGGATGGCGGCGCATGGGCAAACGTCGACGTCGCACCTCACGACCTGATCCCCCGTCGCCTCCGGTGACGCCGGGCCTGGTCGCGCCGATGCGAACGGTGCGCGCCGGCATCCCCCGCCCCGAGTACGCCGCGTCCGGTGAGCCCTCGAGCAGGGCGTCACGGGCGATCCGCACGCCCGACGAGATCGCCGCCATGCGGGTCGCCGGGCGCGTCGCCGCCGAGGCGCTGGTGGAGGTCGGTCGCCACATCCGTCCCGGCGTCACCAGCGACGAGATCGACCGCATCGGCCACGAGTTCATGGTCGACGCCGGCGCCTACCCGTCGACGCTGAACTACCGGAACTTCCCCAAGTCGCTCTGCACCTCGGTCAACGAGATCGTCTGCCACGGCATCCCCGACTCACGCCGGCTCCAGGACGGCGACATCGTCAACGTCGACATCACGGCGTTCATCGAGGGTGTGCACGGCGACACGTCCTGCACCTACCTGGTCGGCGACGTCGACCAGGCGTCGGCCGACCTGGTGGAGCACACGCGGGCCGCCATGCATGCCGGCATCTCGGTGGTGCGACCCGAGGCGCGCATCTTCGAGATCGGTCGGGCGATCGAGCAGAGCGTGGCACCGCACGGCTACGGCGTGGTCCGCGAGTTCATCGGCCACGGCATCGGCGACCAGTTCCACACCAGCCTCCAGATCCCCCACTACTACGACCCCCGCAACGACGGCGTGCTGCTGCCGGGCATGACGTTCACGGTCGAGCCGATGATCAACCTGGGGTCCAACCGCCTCGACATGTGGGACGACGGCTGGACCGTGTCCACCAGGGACCTGCAGCGCTCGGCGCAGTTCGAGCACACCGTCCTGGTCACCGAGACCGGCCACGAGCTGCTGACCGTTCCGGCGGACGGCCCGCCGGCCGAGGTGCGCTACGCCGGCGTACGCCTGGGCACTGCCGCCCCTGCGACAGCGCCCACCGACTGACACCGGCGCCCTCGGCCACTTCCCCCAGCACGAGCGCCGTCGCCACTGCGTGGCGCGGCCGGGATGAACGGGGATGCCCAGGGTGGATGCGCGGAGCATGGATGGGCGGGGCCTGGACGCACGCCCCACCCCTCACGCCCACCACGACGTGAGCGGCGCGAACGGCGCGAACGGCGCGAACGGCGTGCGATGGTCGCAGGTGCGCCGACCACACCGCCGGGCCCAGTCGCTCCCGCGACCGCTGCGCTCCGGGCTCGAGCGCCTGCCCGAGCCCGTGCGACGGATCCTCGCCCGGTACCCCGCCGGCGTGCTGCACCACCCGAGCGTGCGGCGTGCCGCCCGGCGGCGCCTCTGGGCCGTGCTCGTCGCGGTGCTCGTGGCCGCCGTGGTGCTCTCGGCGCTCGGACGCGCCGAGCGCGGACGCGCGGCGTGGGGCCGAACCGTCGACGTCGTGGTCGCCCGCCACGACCTCGACGCGGGCGAGACCATCGGCCCGGGAGCAGCAGCGGTCGAGCGGTGGCCGGTCGGACTGGTCGCGGAGGGCGCCCTGCACGAGCTGCCGACCGGGCGTCGGCTCGCCGCGCCGGTGCGGGCCGGGGAGCTGATCGTCGACCGGCGCCTGGCCGCAGCGGATGCGGGGCCGACCGGGGCCGCACTGGCCCGGGACGAGGTCGTGGTCAGCCTCCCCCTCGGCTCGCCTCCGGCCGCACCCGCACCGGGCGACCACGTCGACGTCTACGCACCCCGGGGCGGGGCCACGTCCCTCGACGACCTGTCGCCCGGGCTCGTGCCGACCGCCGCGACCCGACTGGCGACCCGGTCGCGGGTGCTCGCGGTGCGCCCCGACGCCGTCGACGTCGCAGTGCGACGGGCCGAGGCGCAGGAGGTGGCCGCCGCGGTGCTCGGCGGGCTGGTCGCCCTCGTCGTGGTCGGATGACACGCGGGCGACGACGCGCGTGCAGGCCCTGGGGAGGTCGAGAGGGTCAGGCGCCGGACGCCGCGACGTCGGGGACCACCAGCGAGCAGGCACCGTGGCCCGACGTCAGCCACTCGAAGTCCGACCCCACCTCGGACACGTCGAGCAGCATCCGCTGCAGCGTGGACGCCAGCGTGAGCTCGCGCACCGGCTCAGCGAGCTGCCCGTCGCGGATCAGCAGTCCGTCCGCACCCACGGAGAAGTCGCCGGAGACGGGGTTCACCCCCGAGTGCAGGCCCGTGAAGCTGTTCACCAGGAGCCCGTGGTCGACCCCTGCGATGAGCTGCTCCAGCGAGCGGGTGCCCGGCTCCATGACCAGCAGCTGCGCGCCGACCCCGGGCAGGCTGCGTGCGCCCCGGACCGCGGACGCGGTGGAGGACGACCCCATGCGGCGACCGGTGACGGTGTCGCGCAGGAACCCGGCGAGCACGCCGCCCACGATCAGCTCGTTGCGCCGGCAGGCCAGCCCCTCGCCGTCGATCTCCTCGGAGCCCAACGACTCGGGGCGGGTGGGGTCGTCGACGAGCGTCAGCACGTCGGCCGCGATCTGCTCCCCGACGCGGTCGCCGAAGGGGGATCGTCCCTTGACCACGGCCTCCCCCGAGAGCATCCCGGCGATGATGCCGAGCAGCGTCATGGCCAGGCGCGGCTCCAGCACGATCGTGAGGCGGCCCGATGGCGGCTTGGTTGCGCCGAGCAGCCGTGTCGCCCGATCCGCGGCCTCGGCGGCGACCCGGTCCAGGTCCAACGACGCCGGGTCGCGCCCGGCGTCGTGGCCCGAGCCGATCTGGGTCTGCTCGCCGTCGCGGGCGAGCGGCTGGCTCGACACCGCGCACGAGGCACCCCGGTCGAAGCCGCTGATGCCCTCGGTGGAGCGGATCACCGATTCGCCCCAGGCGTCGCCGTAGGTGGTGCTGCGCACCCCGACCACGCGGGGATCCGCGGCCAGCACGCGGCGTTCGAGCTCGAGCGCCATCGCCACCTTGTCGTCCACCGGGTACTCGACCACGGCGTCGGACCAGCCGTCGCGGGGCGTGACCGGCACGCCATCGGGTGCGGCCAGGCCGTTGTGCTCGTCCGGCTCGCCGAACGCCGCGTTGTCGCGAGCCTCGACCAGCGTGCCGGCCAGCACCGCCGGGTCGAGGCTGCCGCAGTGCGCGAACCCGAGGCGGCCGTCGACGATCACCCGGATGCCCGCCCCCGAGGAGTCGGCCGAGGTCAGCGACTCGACCGAGCCGTCGTGCACCCGCACGGTGGTCGAGGTCGCCCGGGACAGCAGGACCTCGACCTGCTCACCCGCCCGTGCGCCGTCGAGCACCCGTCGGGCCAGCTCGTCCAGGTCGGTGTCGGCAGGAGCGGTCACTGGCCCGACATGGTGACATCGGCGATCGCCACCGTCACTCCGGTCGACTCCCACGGGAAGTAGGTCAGGTCGTCGCCGATGGCGACGACGTCCAGGAGCATCCGCTGCAGCGTCGAACCGATCGTCACCTCCCGGATGCCCTCGGCCGGTGCACCGTCGCGGATCCGGACCCCCTCGGCCCCGACCGACAGGTCGCCCGACACCGGGTTGACGCCGGAGTGCAGCCCGGCGAGCTCCTGCACGAGCAGGCCGTCGCCGACCTGGGCAAGGATCTGCTCGGGCGAGCGCGAGCCGGGTGCCAGCTTCACGACGTGCGGGCCGACACCGGGCACGCTGCGGTGACTGTGACGCTGTGCCGACCCCGTGGACGCCGCGCCCGTCGCACGGCCGGTGTAGGCGTTGTGCAGGAAGCCCCGCAGCACGCCGTCGCCGATCAGCTCGACCTGCCGGCACGCCAGGCCCTCGCCGTCGATGTCGGACGCCGACGGGGCGAGTGCGTCGGTGGCGTCGTCGATCAGGTGCACGCCCGCGGCGGCGATGGTCTCGCCCTCACGACCGGCGAACGGCGAACGGCCCTTGAGCACGGCCTCCCCGGACAGCATCTCGGCGACCAGGCCGAGGAACTGCGAGGTGACGTAGGGATCGAGCACCACGGTCAGGCGTTGGCTCGGGGCCTTGGCGGCCCCCAGCAGGCGCACCGACCGCTCGACCGCGTCCGCAGCTGCCGCCGCCGGATCCAGGTCGGCGACGCTGCGACCGACGGTGAAGCCGAACCCCGTGGTGGTGTCGTCGCCCTCGGCCGCCAGCGCGTACGCACCGAGGTAGGCCGTCGTCTCCGCCGCGGCGGAGCGGATCCCCGTGGTGGTGGCGATGGCGCTGACCGTGACCGCATCTGCGTAGTCGGCGGACTCGACGCCGATCATGCGCGGGTCGCCCCCGCGGACCATCGCCTCGAGCTCGATGGCGAGGCGGATCTTCTCCTCCGTCGGCGTCGACGCGAGCCGTTCGTCGAACAGGACCAGTTCGGCGGGCGCCACCCCGTCGTCCTCGGCCAGGCCGGCGAGCTCGTCGGGGGAAGCGAAGGTCGCGTTGTCGCGGGCATCCGCGAGGCAGTCCGCGAGCGCTGCGTCGTCGAGCACACCCGCCCACGACAGGCCCTGTCGCCCTCCGTCGATCACCCGGATCCCGATCCCTGCGGAGTCGGCCGAGACGAAGTGCTCGACCTCGCCGTCGTAGGCCCGCACCTCGGTGTCGCGGCTCCAGGCGACGACCGCCTCCACCTGCTCGCCGGGGCGGGCCTGCGCCACGACACGGTCGGCGATCGACTGCAGCTCCTCGGGTGTCATCGAGATCCGCCCATCCGGTCAGACTGCCACAGGGCCCGCGGCCCGGATCGAGACCCTTGACATGAGCACGATCGGCCGAACTAATGTCGTGTCGCCGCGTCCGACGCTGAGGGACGGCGTGGTGTTCTTTGAGGGAGGAACCCATCGTGAAGTCGCGACCCGTTCATCGTCGACCCGGCGCGTCCGTGCTGGCGGCGCTCACCGTCGCTGCCCTGGCGCTCATGGCCTCGTGCGTGACGCCGACGCCCGTCGCACCGCCGCCGAACCCGAGCGGACTCCGGACCACGATGGTGGCCGACGGCATCCAGGTCGACTGGAACCCCAGCGTCGCCGGACAGATGCACGGCTACGAGCTGAGGTGGCGGGAGGACGGCGCCGAGGAGTGGAACATCGTCAGCACCGTCGACACGTCGCTCGCCCACACCGCCGTCACCCCGGGTGAGCGCTACTGGTTCCGGGTCCGGGCCGCGACCGCGCCGGGGGGCACCCCGGCGGAGTGGAGCCCTGCGGTCGGAGCCTGGTACGTCCAGCCCGTCCTCCCGGTCGTCCGCGTCGAGACCCAGGGCCGCGCGCCGATCCTCGACAAGGAGAACTACGTGCCGGCGACGTTCACGATCGATCCCAACGGCACCGACGTCGCGCCGTACACGGGCACGATCGGCATCCGCGGTCGCGGCAACTCCACCTGGACGCTCCCGAAGAAGCCCTACAAGGTCAAGCTCGACACCAAGAGCGCGCTGATGGGCATGCCCTCCAAGCGCGACTGGGCGCTGTTGGCGAACGCGTTCGACCGGTCCCAGGTCCGCACCACGACCGCGGCGGCCATCTCCGAGGCGACCGACCTCGCCTGGACGCCCAGGTACCGCCACGTCGAGGTCCTGCTCAACGGCGAGTACCAGGGCGTCTACCAGCTGTCGGAGACCGTGGAGCCGGGGTCGAACCGCGTCGACATCGACGAGCTCGAGGACACCGACAACGCACTGCCCGAGGTCTCCGGCGGCTACCTGCTCGAGCTCGACGACCGCCTCGAGGAGAACAACGAGCCGGGGTGGCGCACCGCGCGCAACGTCCCGATCGTGGTGAAGGAGCCCGACCCCACGACCCCGGCGCAGCGCAGCTACATCCGCAACCACATCACGACGTTCGAGAACCGGCTGTTCTCGACGGACTACACCGACCCGGTCCTGGGGTTCCGGCCCTACCTGGACATCGGCGCCTTCATCGACCTCTACCTGGTGCAGGAGATCACCCGCAACGGCGACTCGTACTGGTCGAGCACCTACTTCTACAAGAAGCGCGACGACGACAAGCTGTACTTCGGGCCGATGTGGGACTTCGACCGCTCGATGGGCAGCTCGGTCACGCCGAGGGAGCAGCCGCCCGAGGGCTGGTACGCCCGCAACAACGGGCCGTGGGTGAAGCGGCTCTTCACCGATCCGCAGGTGGCCGCGGCGGTCGACGCCCGCGTGCAGCAGCTCATGCCGTTCCTGACGGCGCTGCCGGCGCAGATCGGCGCGTTGGCCACCTCGCTGCAGCCCGCCATCGCGAACGACGCGGTCCGCTGGAACTACGAGCAGCGGGAGTCCGACACGCCCGCGTACCTCCAGGACTGGCTGACCCAGCGTGTGGCCTGGATGGCGGCCAACAGCCCGCCGCCCCCGGCCTGACCCCGCCGGGCACGGCACGCCGGCAGCGTACGCTGCCGGCGTGCTCGAGACGGTCCTGTCGGTCCTGGCCCCGGCGGTCTTCCTCGTCCGGCTGCTGCCGCAGCCGCTGCGTCTGGCGCGCACCGGCGTCGACGACGGCGTGTCGCCCATGGCCGCGTTCAACCAGGTGCTGTCCGAGGGGGCGTGGCTCGGCTACGGGCTGCTGAGCTCGCGGGTCTCCATCTGGCTGGTCTCCGCGTTCGCGCTGCTCCCCAGCGGCTGGCAGGCGCTGCTGCTCGCCCGCAGGTCGCGCCGCGCCGACCTGCTCGGCGCGGCGCTGTTCGGCGTCGCCATCGCGGCGGCGTGGGGGGTCGGCGCGCTCGGCGCCGTGCTGGGCGCGAGCGTGCTCGTCACGACCGGCCCGCAGGTCATCGAGGCGATCCGCTCCGACGACCTGCGCGGCATCGCCGCCGCGACGTGGTGGATCGCGATCGTCGACGCGGCCCTGTGGGGTGCGTACGGATGGGTCATCGACGACGCTGCCCTGATCGGCTACTGGGCGGTGCTGACGGCCTGTGCGGCAATCGTCCTGGGTCGCATCTGGTGGACCCGCCGGTCGCGTTGAGCCACGGAAGCCCCCTCGGTGGACGGCCCGAGGTCGCCCACGCACCCGCGTCCGGCGCCGGGTCGCCTCAGGCGGCGGTCCCGCCGATCGTGAGGCCGCTCGCGACCCGCAGCGTCGGGACGCCGTCGCCGACGGGCACCCCCTGGCCGTCCTTGCCGCAGGTGCCGGGTGACCCCATGGCGAAGTCGTTGCCGACCGCGTCGATCGCCGCCAGCACCGCCGGGCCGTTGCCGATGAGGTTGCCCTCGCGCAGCGGCTCGGTGATGCGCCCGTCCTCGATCAGGTAGGCCTCGGTCATGCCGAAGACGAAGTCGCCCGTGGCGGTGTTGACCTGTCCGCCGCCCAGGTGGGACACGTACACACCCGAGGGGGTGTCGGCCACGATCTGGTCGGGATCGGACTCGCCGCCCAGGAGGTAGGTGTTCGTCATCCGCACCATGGGCAGGTGCTGGTAGCTCTGTCGGCGGCCGTTGCCCGACGACGGGCGGCCCTCGGCACGGGCCCGCAGGCCGTCCCACATGTAGTCGACGAGCACGCCGTCGCGGATCAGGACGTTGCGCTGCGCCGGGCGTCCCTCGTCGTCGACCGAGAAGCAGCCCCACTCCCCGCCCATGGTTCCGTCGTCGACCAGGGTGACCAGCGGCGAGGCCACTTGCTCGCCGACCCGACCGGCGAAGACCGAGGCGCCCTTGTTCACCAGGTCGGCCTCGAGGCCGTGCCCGCAGGCCTCGTGGAACATGACGCCGCCACCGCCCGGGCCGATCACCACCGCCATCTCACCGGACGGCGCCGGTCGTGCGGCCAGCTTGGTGATGGCGCGCTGCGCGGCACGACGGGCGAGCTCGTGCACGTCGTACTCGTCGAACAGCTCGAAGCCGATCGTGCGACCCACCGACTCGCGGCCGGTCTGCATCCCGGCGTCGCCCGACGCCACGCAGGACACCGAGAAGAGCGTCTTCACCTGGTCGTCCGACGCGAGCGTCCCGTCGCTGTTGGCGACCAGGATCCGGCGCCGCGAGTCGGCGTAGCGGGCGGCCACCTGGGTGATGGCCGTGCCCACGCCTCGGGCGATCTCATCGGCGGTCACCAGGAGCTCGACCTTGCGGGCCTTGGGGACCTCGCCGGGCTGGAGGCGCACCGCGTTCGGCCGCGGCGCGGTGACCTCGTCCAGGGCGATCGCCGTGGTGGTGCCCTCGGCGCCGCCGCGAGCGGCCGCCGCTGCCGTGCGGGCCGCGGTGAGCAGGCCCTGCTCGCTCAGGTCGGAGGTGTGGGCGAACCCGGTGGAGTCGCCCACCACGACCCGGATGCCGGCGCCGCGGTCGCGTCCGGAGCTCAGCTCCTCGACCCGGCCGTCGTCGAGCAGTGCCGACGACGAGCGCTTCTCCTCGACGAAGACCTCGGCGAAGTCCGCGCCGCGCTCCAGTCCGGCGGCGACGACGCGACCGACGAGGTCGTGGTCGAGCAGCGGGGCCTCGTTGTCCGCCCCGACGCGGGCGGCTCCGCCGTGGGACGACGTGGGATCGAGGGGCACGGAAAGTCCTTTCGAATGGGCCGGGAGCGACGAGGTGCCGGCGAGCAGGCACCAGTCAAACACGCCGGAGCGTCGCTGCACTCCCGGGGCCGGTGTGCGGCGTCGTCGTCCACGCCTCACCAGAAGTTGCGACCGGGATGACGAAGTGCTGAGGTAGTCGGCCGTGCCCGTGCGAGCAGGAGCATCCGCCACCACCCGACTGACCGTGACCGACGCCGACACGGCGATCGCGTTCGGTTCCGGAGAGGTGCCCGTGTTGGCCACGCCCCGCATCGTCGCATTGGTCGAGGAGGCGGCGGTGGCCGCCGTGCACCCTCAGCTCGAGGCCGGCGCGTCGACGGTCGGGGTCCGGGTCCAGCTGGAGCACATCTCGCCCACGCCGGTCGGCGGCGAGGTGACGGCAGAGGCGAGCCTGGAGAAGGTCGAGGGTCGGCGGCTGATCTTCCACGTCACCGCCCGCGACGAACGCGGCCTGATCGCCGCCGGCAAGGTCACGCGGGTGCTCGTCGACATCGAGCGCTTCCTCGAGAAGACCCGCTGAGCGATCCGCCCTCAGGTGCCGGGCTCGGCAGGTCCGGACCGGCCGAGCACCTCGAGCAGGACCGGCCGCACGCAGGCCGCCATCGCCTCGTAGCCCGCGACGTTCGGGTGCACGCCATCGGGGTTGCCGAGGAGGTCGATGATGCTCCAGTACTTCTGCGCCAGCGTGCCGGGTCGGGCGGGGTCCTCCAGCGCCGGGGTGCAGTCGACGGTGTCGCCCCACACGTTGCCGGGTGTCGTGAGCCACTGGTTGTAGGCGAGTCGCCGGCCGTCCTTGGCCATGTACGGCGACACGTGGGGGAACGGGTTCACCGCGACCCAGAGGGTCGGCACACCACGCTCCTCGAGCCAGTCGCTCAGCGCGGCCACCTCGGCGGTCACCTCCTCGATGGGCATCGTCCTGGTGACGTCGATGACACCGCCCTCGATGACCACCGCCGCGGGGTTCCCGCAGAGCGTGATCCACTGCCGCACACGGGTGGCGATGGTCGGCACCTCGACCGAGATCGTCCACGAGCTGGCGCCCTGGGCGCCGTTGAACAGCGAGTACGGCGACGGGAGGCCCAGCCGCGACGCGTAGGCGTAGCCGACCGAGTCGCCGTTCGCCTGCACGACGTGCTCGTCGTAGGGGCAGCTGGCGGGCTGGCTGGGCGACTGCACGGCGGGGCCTGTCGGCCCGGGCATGCACCCGGTGACCGCCACCACCGCAGCGACGACCAGCCCGACCGCGAGCGCGCGAGATCCATGGCCCATGACGTACTCCTCCTGCGCCGGTCCCGTCCGACCCGGCGCTCCTTCCCTCCGCAACAGACTACGCCAGGACCGGTGTCGGGTCCAGACGGGCGGCCGGGTCGTCCGGTGGAGACCGACCGACCCACCGGCGGTAGGGTTCGCGAACGATGAGCGACGAGGCGGAGCCGACGACGACGGCCTCCCGAGCCGCCGAGCAGGGTGGCGGACGCACAGCTCCGACCGGGCCCGGCGACTCCCCACCCGAGGAGCTGGCCGAACGCGAGGAGGTGCTGGCGGAGATCGACGCCGAGCACCTGCCGCACCAGCTGCCCCGCAACAACTGGCGCAGCACCGTGCTGCGGCTGGTGATCAGCATCGCGTTCCTGGGACTGCTGTTCTGGCGGCTGCCGGACGTGTCGCTCGGCGACGTGGTCCCGGAGCTGACCGCCGCCACGGCCGCCTGGGTGGCGATCGCGATCGCCGTGCACGTGGTCGCCTACGTGCTGCAGACGGTGCGCTGGGACGTCGTGTCGAACACCCTCGGCGTGCACCTGCCGTTCCGCCGGATGTTCTCGCACCTGTTGGCCGGCGAGTTCGTGTCGAACGCGCTGCCGACGTCCTTCGGCGGCGACGTGGTGCGTGTCGTGCGACAGGGCCAGGACACCGGCGACTACGCGGACGCGTTCGCCGCCACGGCGCTCGAGCGGCTGACCGGCTGGCTGGTGCTGCCGCTGCTGTCCACCATGGCCATGTTCGCCCAGCCCGAGTTCTTCTCGTTGGGCACCGCCACGGTGGCCGCCATCGTCATCAACGCCGTCACGGTCGTCGCGCTGGTGGCCATCCTCTGGACCGCCGGCCACGAGCGCGGCGGAGGACGGCTGCTCGGCGCGGCGGGCGGCTGGCGGCGCTACCTGGCCGCGGTGCACCTGGGCATCATCGCCTTCCGCCACCACCCACGGCGGGTCCTGTGGGTGCTCGCCGCCGGACTCGGCTTCCAGCTCCTGCAGTGCGTGTCGGTCTACGCCGCGGCCAAGGCGCTCCAACTCGACGAGGTGACGCTCCTGGCCGCCATGGCGTTCTTCCCGCCGACGGCGATCATCCAGAACGTGCCGCTCGCCCTCGGCGGCCTGGGCGTCCGCGAGGCCGCCTTCGTGCTGTTCTTCGGTGCGCTGGGGGTGCCCGACGCGAGCGCGATCGCCCTGGGGCTGCTCATCTACCTGGTCTTCATCGCGGCGAGCCTGGCGGGCGCGCCCAGCTTCGCCTTCGGCCGGCGACGCCGGGAGGCGGCAGCTGCGGCCGGGGAGACCTGACGACCCGACGGACCGGCGGTAGCTTGTGCCACGACCATGACCGAGCCATCCACCACCCTGTTGAGCACCGTCCAGTCACCTGCGGACCTCCGCGACCTGGACGATGCACAGCTCGAGCAGCTCGCCGGAGAGATCCGCGACTTCATCGTCGAGGCGGTCAACACCCAGGGCAGCGGCCATCTGGGCTCCAACCTCGGCGCGGTCGAGATCACCCTGGCGCTGCACCGCGTGTTCCGCTCGCCCCACGACATCATCCTGTGGGACACCGGCCACCAGGCGTACGTGCACAAGCTGCTGACCGGCCGTCGCGACGACTTCACGACGTTGCGCCAGGAGGGCGGGCTGTCGGGCTACCCCAGCCGCACCGAGTCCGACCACGACTGGATCGAGAACAGCCACGCGTCGACCGTCGTGTCGTACGCACACGGGTTGGCCACGGCGCTGCACCTGCGCGGCGAGGACGACCGCCAGATCATCGGCGTGCTGGGCGACGGCGCCCTGACCGGTGGCATGGCGTACGAGGGGCTCAACAACCTGGGCCACTCGGGCCGCAAGGCCATCATCATCCTCAACGACAACGGCCGCTCCTACGCCCCCACCGCGTCGAGCCTGGGTGAGAGCCTCTCCCGGCTGCGCTCGTCGAGCGCCTACCGCCGACAGAGCGCCCGCATCGAGCGCATCATCGCCGAGCTGCCCCTCGGCAACTACCTGGAGAAGGGCGTCGACGGCGCCAAGGCCGCCATCCGCGAGATGTTCGAGCCGCCCGCGTTCTTCGAGCAGCTCGGCGTCAAGTACCTGGGCCCCTACGACGGCCACGACCTCAAGACCCTCGAGGAGGCGTTCCGCAACGCCAGCGAGGACGAGGGCCCGGTCGTGGTGCACGTGCTCACGCAGAAGGGCCGCGGCTACGGCCCGGCCGAGGCCGACCAGGTCAAGCACATGCACGACATCGGCAGCGTGAAGGACGGCACCTACACCGCAGCGTTCTCCGCCGCGATCGTCGCCGAGGGCGAAGCACGTCCCGAACTGGTCGCGATCACCGCCGCCATGCCGGATTCGACCGGCCTGCTGCCCTTCGGCGAGCGCTTCCCCGACCGCTGCTTCGACGTCGGCATCGCCGAGCAGCACGCGGTGACCTCCGCGGCCGGCATGGCAATGGGTGGGCTGCGGCCCGTCGTGGCGGTCTACTCGACGTTCCTCACCCGAGCGATCGACCAGGTGAACCTGGACGTGGGCCTGCACGGCCAGCCCGTGGTGTTCGTGCTGGACCGAGCCGGCATCACCGGCGACGACGGCGCCTCGCACCACGGCGTGCTCGACATGGTGCTGCTGTCCAAGGTGCCCGACATCACGATGTTCGCGCCGTCGAACCACGCCGAGGTCGCGCAGATGCTGCACGACGCGCTCGAGCTGTGCACCGACGGGCCCGCCTCCATCCGCTTCCCCAAGACGATGCCGCCCGCGGGCGAGACCACGACGGGCTCGGGGCTCTCCGCACGCAAGGTGCGCAGCGGCTCGGACATCTGCCTGATCGGCGTCGGCAAGATGCTGGCGGCCGCGTCGAGCGCCGCGGAGCGCCTGGCCGAGCAGGGCCACCACGTCACCGTCTGGGACCCGCGGGTGGTCAAGCCGCTCGATCCCGAGATGCTCGCCGACGCCGCAGGGCACCGGCTCGTGGTGACCATCGAGGACGGGCTGCGCGACGGCGGCATCGGTGCGGCGATCGCCGACTCGCTGTCCAAGCTGGCGCCGGTCGGCGGGCCGTCGGTCCGTGTCCTCGGCGTGCCGTCGGTCTACCTGGCGCAGTGCAAGCCCGACGTCATCCTCGCACGGCTCGGGCTCGACGCCGACGGCATCGTCGACGAGGTCACGGCCTGGGCCGCCACGGCGGACCAGCCCGACTCCGCACCGCTCTGAGCGACCGGCGGGCTCAGCTGTAGAAGGGGTTCTCGCCGGCGGCGTGGTCCGTGGCGTCGATGACCTCGAGCACCTCGGGGATCTGCTCCTTGATCGCCCGACGGATCCCGTCCGAAAGCGTCATGGCGCTGGCGGAGCAGCCCTGGCAGCCGCCACCCATCGTGACGTAGACGTTGTTGTCGTCGTCGACGCCCACCAGCGAGGCGAAGCCGCCGTGCGAGGCGAGCGACGGGTTGATCGAGTGCTCCAGCAGCTGCGTGACCTTCTCGGCGATGTCGCCCGTGAGCTCGATCTCGATCCCGGCGAGCGGATCCGCGCGGTTCGGGTTGCGGATCACCAGGCCGCCCTGGCCGGCGGCGCGGGGCATGTCGAGCTCGGCGCCACGCAGCTTGTCCACCGAGTCGGCCGGCAGCACGACGGTGAGCGTGCCCACGGTGTAGGTGACGTCGTCGTCGGCGACGTCGGACAGCTCGTGGAAGCAGAGGTCGTAGGTGTACTCGGCGCCCTTGCTGCCGGTCACCTCGACCCGCAGTCCAAGGGCGTCGGGGTCGGGCTCCTCGCCACGGATCGACAGGACCGAGGCCATGGCGGCCTCGCTGACGGCCATGACGACGTCGCCGGTCGTGTCCTGGTCCGCGTTGGTCGCGGGCGCGGACGTCTCGTCCACCGCGGGGCCGTCGGTCGTGGGGGTGTCGGTCTCCATGGTCATGATTAACAACATGGTAGTAGGAGAAATTGCACGGATCCCCGTGCTGATCGGTCACACCTCGCCGGACCGTCCCGCGCCACACTGGTCGCCATGAGTCGGTTCTCCCGGTCCATCTCGTTGGTGAAGTCGTCCTGGGGCGTGCTGTCCCACGACAAGGAGCTGATCGTGCTGCCCGCGATCTCGGGTCTGGCGACCGCCGTCTGCGTCGCGCCGTTCTTCGCAGGCGCGTTCCTCACCGGCTCCGACGTGACGAGCTCGGACGCGAGCATCAGCCCGCTCGGCTACGTCCTGCTCTTCCTCGGCTACCTGGTCGCCGCCTACATCACGATCTTCTTCCAAGCGGCGTTGATCATGGCGGCGAACGAACGGCTCTCGGGCGGGTCGCCCACGCTGGGGTCCGCACTCGCCGGGGCGGCGTCACGGGCTGGTCACATCCTGCCCTGGGCGATCATCAGCGCCACGGTGTCGATCGTGCTGCGCTCGCTGCAGGAGCGCAGCGGCATCATCGGCCGGCTCGTCCTGGGGCTGGTGGGCATGGCCTGGTCCGTCGTGACCCTGCTGGTGCTGCCGATCCTGGTGATCGAGGGCACCGGCGTGAAGGAGGCCCTGACCCGTTCCGGTGCCGCGTTCAAGCGCACGTGGGGCGAGAACGTCATGGGCAGCGCCGGCATCGGCCTGGTGGGTGTGATCGGGTTCCTGATCGGCCTGGTCGTGGCGGGCCCGATCATCTACCTCGGTGCGACCAACGACAGCACGCCGCTGCTCCTGGGCGGCATCGCCCTGCTGGTCGTGTGGCTGGTCATCGTCTCGGTGTTCAGCGCGGCGCTGAGCGGCGTGTTCCAGACGGCGCTGTACCGCTACGCCGTCCTGGGCGAGGAGCCCGCCGGCTTCACCCACGACCAGATCGAGGGCGCGTTCCGCCAGCGCACCGGCCGCCTGGGCTGATCGCTACCATCGGCGTCCACCCGCCGATCGGAGAGCACATGGACGCGAACTGGTACCCGGACCCGCACGCGCCGGGGACCCTGCGCTACTGGGACGGTCAGGCCTGGACCGAGCACACCGCGCCCGACCCGGCCGCCGCACCCGCGGGATCGGGGCCGTCGGCGCCGGCCCAGCAGTCCGCGCCCGCCGGCATCCCGGCATCCCTGCTGAGCTCGACGCTGTTCACCGAGCACCAGGAGGCGGCGACCACCGGACGCATGACCCGCCAGAACTCGGCGGTGGTCAAGGCGACCCTGTCGGGCATGCCGCTCATGGTCACCCGCGGCGCCATGATCGCCTTCCAGGGCGACATCACCTTCGCCTACCAGGGCTCCGGCGGCGTCGGGAAGTACCTGAAGGCCGCGGCCACCGGCGAGGGCATGAAGCTCATGCGCTGCGAGGGCACGGGCGAGCTGTTCGTGAGCCACGGCGGCAACAAGCTGCACCTGCTCGAGCTGGCCCAGGGGGAGCAGCTCTCGGCGTCCTCGCGGTCGTTGCTCGGCTTCGACCAGTCGGTCGCGTACGACATCCAGATGATCAAGGGTGGGATCGGTGCCATGGCCGCGGGCGGCCTGTTCAACGTGACGTTGACCGGCCCGGGCACCATCATCCTGGCCACCGACTGGCCAGTGGTGCTGAACACGTCCGAGGCCCGCACGCTGGTCGATCCCAACGCGGTGGTCGCGTGGACCGCAGGGCTGACGGTGACCCCCCGCTCGTCCATGTCGGCCGGCGCGCTCATCGGCCGGGGGTCCGGCGAAGCCATGCAGCTCGAGTTCTCACCCGGCGGCTACGTCATCGTCGAACCCGAGCAGCTCTTCGGCCCGGCCGCCTGAGCACGTTCAGAGGCTGAGCCCGCGCTCCTCGACCTCGCCGGCGAGCTCGAGCCACGTCTCCTCCGCGGCGTCGCGTGCTGCCGCCGCCGCGGCCAGCTCGGCGGCGAGCTCGCCGAGGCGCCGGTGGTCGCCCTGTCCGCCGGCCTGCGCCAGCGCGAGCTCGACCTCGTCGTGTCGGGTCTGGAGCTCGGCGAGCTCCCGCTCGGCGGCGCGCAGCTGGTGACGCAGGGTCGAGGGGCTGCGCTGACCCGGCGCCTTGGCGGGGCGCTCGGCCCGCGGGGTCAGCGCCGCCTGGCGCCCGGATCCCGACGCGGGCCCCGGCGCCGCGCCCGAGCCGGCACTGGAGCGGCGCAGGGTCCGACTGCTGCGCGCGTCCCGGCGCTCCTGTTCGTACGCGGCGTACCCACCGGGACGGCGCGCCGCCGTGCCTGCGCCGTCGAGCACGATGACGTCGGCGACGGTGCGCTCCAGGAAGGCGCGATCGTGGCTGACCACCACCAGTGCACCGGGCCAGTCGTCGCAGAAGTCCTCGAGCTGACGCAGCGTGTCCAGGTCCAGGTCGTTCGTCGGCTCGTCGAGCAGCAGGACGTTCGGCCGCTCCGCCAGGGTCAACAGCAGCTGGAGCCGGCGGCGCTCGCCACCCGAGAGCATCCCGATCGGCGCCCACTGCGCGTCGCCGTCGAACCAGAACGCCTCCATGAGCGCCGTATCGGTCCAGTCGACCTCACGGTGGTCGCCCGTGACCGCGTCACGCACCCGCTGGTTCGGGTCGAGCGCCCGGCCGACCTGGTCGTAGTAGCCGAGCCGCACGGTGCTGCCGACCTCGACCGTGCCCGAGGTCGGTCGGATCCGCCCTGCGAGGATGTCCAGCAGGGTCGACTTGCCCGTGCCGTTCGCGCCGACGATGCCGAGCCGCTCCCGGTTGTCGAGCAGCAGCTCGACGTCGTGGAAGAGCTCCCGACCGTCGTCGTAGTGGTGCCCGACGCCGTGCAGCTCGATCACGCGGTCCCCGAGGCGAGGGGTGGAGGCGTGCAGCGGCAGCTCCGCAGCACGCGCCGCCGCAGCGGGTCGGCCGTCGACGATCTCGTGCGCGCTCGCGAGGCGCGCCTTGGGCTTGGACGTCCGTGCCGGCGCACCGCGGCGCAGCCAGGCCAGCTCGGTCCGGGCGAGGTTCCGACGGCGGTCCTCGGCCTTCGCCGCGTGCTCCTCGCGGAGGCTGCGGCCCTCCAGGTAGGCCCCGTAGCCCCCCTCGTGCACGTAGCCGTGCCCGCGGTCGAGCTCGAGCACCCGAGTGGTGATGCGGTCGAGGAAGTGCCGGTCGTGGGTGACGAGCACGAGCCCGCCGCGGTGCTCGGCCAGACGGTCCTCGAGCCAGGCGATCGCGTCGATGTCCAGGTGGTTGGTCGGCTCGTCGAGGATGAGCAGGTCGGACTCGGTGACGAGCGCCCGAGCGAGGGCCACCCGCTTGGCCTGTCCGCCCGAGAGCTGCTCGACGGGTCGATCCATCATGGGACCGAGACCCAACCGGTCCGCCACCGCGGCGGCCTCCCACGACCGCTCGCCGTGGCCCTCGGTCACGGCCTCGCCCACCGTGACGCCGGAGAAGCGCGGGTCCTGGTCCAACATGGCCACCCGCACGTCGCGGCCCCGACGCACCGTGCCCGACTCCGGTTCGTCCTCGCCGGAGATGATGCGCAGCAGCGTCGACTTGCCGCAGCCGTTCAACCCGACGATGCCGAGGCGGTCGTCGTCCGCGATGGTGAAGGACACGTCCGCGAACAGCGGGCGCCCAGGACGGCTCGCCGCGACATCGACCACATCGAGCAGGATCACCCCGACACGCTAATTGGCGCCGGCGCCCCGCCCGACCTCAGGGGGTGACGCCCTCCGCGGCGAGTCGCCCGGTCAACCACTGCTCGAGCAGTCGGTCGGAGCGCTCCTGACCGAAGACCAGGTGGGCGGCCACCGACTGCAGCTCGGCCGAGCTGAAGGGCCAGAGCTGGGCGACGCCGTGACCGTCGCCCGGCACCGCGTCGACGCCGGTCGATCGGAACGGGACGCCGATCGTGGTCAGCTGCTCACCCACGAGCGGCAGGTCGAGCAGCGAGATCATCCGGTCGGTCATCTCGTTGCGCACGACCCCGTCACCCACGCCGTACGCCAGGAACACCGGGGTCCCGCGGTCCGCGATGCGGCCCAGGAGGTTCGTGTTGTCGGCAGGGTCCAACAGCATCGTCGCCCCGCCCATGAGGGCATACGCGTCGCCGGCGGTGACGCCGGACGGCACCACCCCCATGAAGAGGGCCCAGAGCACCGAGTGGAAGATCGTGTCGGCGATGCCCGAGCCCGCGACCTGCAGGAACGCGCCGTCGATCTCCGGGGCCAGGGCGACGAACGCCGCGCCGAGCACACCGCCCATCGACGTGCCCTCGTACAGCACCGTGTCGGTGTCGAGCGGCACCGCCGGCGACGAGGGCCGGTCGAGCCATGCGGGCACGGTCAAGTCCAGCGACCCCAGGTGGTCCTGCACCGCCATCAGCAGCGAGACGTGATCGACGATCCCCTGCAGCGGCATCGACGCCAGCCGCCCGAGCTGCATGGAGGTGGCGATGTCGAGCAGGTAGCCGCCCTGCCCGGCCTGGCGGTCGCCGTGGTTCGGGACGTCGATGCCGATCGTCGCGAGGCCCTGCTCGGCGTTCGTGGCGGCGGTGAACAGCATCGTCTCCTTGGCCGCGGTCAGGCCGTGGCCGTAGATGACGACCGGCGCCCCACCCGGTCCGGCCGCCCGGCGGGGCAGCACCAGGACGAACTTCACCCAGGCGTCGCGTGCCCCGTGGTCGGCCCGGGCGACGCCGTGCTCGTCGCGGAAGTCGTCGATGCGCACCTCGCCGGTGACGACCGCGGCCGCCTCGGGGATCAGGACGGGCGGCGCCACTGCGATCCCGCGCAGCGGATGGTCGCTCCCTCGGACGACCTCGACCATGCGGTCGAGCTCGGAGGTGGCGTTGCCCTCGCTGCGGACCGTGAAGCGGGTCGCGCTGCGCACCGAGTCCCAGGACTCCCCCGCCCAGCGGTCGCCCTCGACCGCGGCCAGGTCCGCACGCAGCGACGCGACGTGGGGATCGGAGGTCCGTGAGAGCCCGGGGGCGGACGGCACCGGTCCGCCTGCGTGGGTCCGCAGGGCGTCGCTCACCCGGGCGATGTAGGTGTGACCGAACTCGAAGCGGGTCAGGGGCCACGCGGTGACGATCGTGTCGGGCGCGCCGTGCCGTACGGCCTCGGCCGGCACCTCGGTGCGGACGGGCACCCGCTCGCCGGTGGTCAGGTCGAACACGGCGAGCACGTCGCCCCCGTCGCGGGGCAGCGACGCCGGGCGCACCGGCTCGGCGAACTCGAACATGATCGGCGTCACGGCGGAGAAGCCGTCCGCGCCCGACCCCGCGTCCGACGGGGAGGTCCCCGGGCCCAGCCGACGCAGCACGGAGGCGGGGAACAACGCGTCGGGGATCTCCACTCGCCGGCCCGTCGCGGTGGACGGGTCCGCCACGGTGAACTCGTCCGAGGGGAACGGCAGCGCGCAGGAGCGCGCCGCGGCGGCCGCGCACGGCCGTGGGGGCGCGCCGACGACGGACGGCGTCCGGACGCTCGGACCGAGCGCGCAACCGGCAGCGACGACCGCGACGGCGGTCATGACGGCCATCGCGACGACGCGACGTGCTGAACTGCTCCGACCCACCTGGACTCCCCCCGTCGGTGCCCCGATGAGCGGTCAAGCTAGGTCAGCGCTGCACCCGGGACAACTGGCCCGGCGCGCAGGACGTCCGCTCAAGCGCCGCTCGGCGGCGGCGGCGGCGCGACGCTGCCGGGGGGCGGCGGCGGAGCGACCGATCCCGGCGGCGGGGGCGCTGCCGTGGGGCCGCTCGGGGGCGGCGGGGGCGCCGCAGCACCGGGCGGCGGGGGCGCAGCTGCAGCGCCGGGGGGCGGTGGTGCGCCGGCGCCGGCACCCGGTGGGGGCGGCGCGACGGACCCCATCGCGAGGTTGAGCGGGCCCTGTCCCTCGAGCTGCCCGAGGGCGGTCATGCAGCGCTCCCGGTGCATCTCCGCGTCGGGCGCGGGTCGACCCGTCGCCTCGAGGTAGGCGAGCACGCCGAGGTCGCGCAGGTAGGCGTCCGCCTGCTTGGTCGTGCCACCCGTCGAGGCGCTGTTCATCGCCTCGTCGGCCTTGGCCATCGCCTGGTCGGCGAGTCCCTTCGCCTTGTCGAGCAGTCCCATCGTCACTCCAGAGGGTCGTCGTACGTCGGTCGGATGCCGTCGATCGTCACTGTAACGAGCGCGACGCTCGACCCGGCGCCGCCCGCGCGGCGCGGTCGCGACGTTGGCCGACACCGGGCGGCGGACCTAGCGTGCCGATCCATGACCAGCACCGAAGCAGCACCCGAGCACGTCACCTGCTCGATCACCGATGGCGTCGCCACGATCACCATCGACGACGGCAAGGCCAACGCCCTCTCGCACGCCGTGCTGGCGGGCATCGAGACCGCACTCGACCAGGCCCAGGACGGCGAGGCCAAGGCCGTCCTCGTCCAGGGACGCGACGGCAAGTTCTCCGCCGGCTTCGACCTGTCGGTCATGACCGCCGGACCGACCCAGGCACGCGATCTGCTCGGACGCGGCGCCGAGCTGGGCCTGCGGCTCTACGAGCTCCCCGTCCCGGTCGTGTTCGCCGTCACCGGTCACGCCCTGGCGATGGGCGGCATCCTGCAGTGCTGCGCCGATGTGCGCATCGGCGCCGAGGGCCCGTACCGCATCGGCCTGCCCGAGGTCCGCATCGGGATGCCGGTGCCCACCTTCGCCGTGGAGCTCTGTCGCGACCGTCTCAGCCCGCGCTGGTTCACCCGCTCCGTGCTGCTGGGCGAGGGCCTCGATCCCGCCCAGGCCCTCGACGCCGGGTTCTTCGACGAGGTCGTGGCGCTCGACCAGGTGCGCGACCGTGCCCGTGAGATCGCCGTCGACCTGGCCGAGAACGTGCACCGTGGTCCGTTCCAGATGACCCGCAGCACCGTGCGCGCCCAGCTCGCCGAGACGCTGCGCGAGGCGCTCGCCGGCGACCTCGCTGCCTTCTCGGTCACCGACGGCTGACGCTCGCCGGCCGACCCAGTCGGGCCGACGCCATTGCACACGCGAACGAGCCCGGGCCGATGGCCCGGGCTCGTCGTCGTGCGGTGTGGTCCCGAGCCGATCGCCCGGCGACGCTCAGGAGGAGTTGCAGCGACTCAGTAGTCGAACTCGTCGCGGGGCGTCGAGATGCAGGGCTCGTCCCGACAGACGTTCAGGATGGCGCCGTCGGGCTGGAAGAACGCCTTCTTCTGGGCGATCACCTGCGGCTGACGCCGGGGATCCTCGTGCGGGTCGGCGCATCGGACGCTGTCGACCTGACCGGCGTTCGCACCGGTGCAGTCGGCGATCCAGCGGGCGCCCATGACCGGCGTGATGTTGCCGGCAGGAGGAGCCAGCGTGCCGGCGTCCCAGAAGTAGAGCGCCGAGCCCGTGTGCGGGAACGACCGGATCGGGTCGAGCCCGTAGAACGGCTCCGGCACGATCGTGGCACCCACCGGGAGACCCGGCTGGTACATCGGGATGCCCAGCGTGCGGGCGATGTTCTGTGCCGTGATCGGGGCGACCTGGTGGTCACCGAAGGCCACCGTCATCAGGATCTGCTTGGGCGGCGTCAGGTCGTAGGGGCGGTCGGTCAGGTGCTGCACGTAGCCGCCCGTCTCGCCGCGGTCCCACAGCATCTGCAGGACGCCGAACACGAGCTGCTGGTCCAGCGCGTTCGGGTACGCGGCACGCATGACCGTGAAGTACTCGTCGAAGTCGACGCTGCGGTTGAGCAGGGTCGAGTAGTTCATGCCGCCGACGCCGAGCACGGCCTTGGTCCAGTCGGTCGCGATCGCGGTGGCGGCGCCACCCATGATCGCGCCCTGGCTGTTGCCGTCGAAGTACGCCTCCTCGGTGTTGATCATGTTCGCACCGGAGGTGGTCTGGAACTCCTCGGCGCTGCCCAGACCGCCGAGGTGGATCATGAGCCGACCGAGGTAGAGGGTGTTGATCAGGCTCTGCTGGAGACGGTCGGCCACCGCCGGGAACTTGGAGATGTCCGAGAGCGCCTCGACGGCGTAGCCGATGTCCTCGGATGCCAGGCCGATCCAGTTGGTGGCGCAGTACAGCGAGTTGTTCTCGGCCGCGGTGTACTGGACCTGGCTCGAGGCGGCCTCGTTCGCGGAGCCGAGCAGACCGTGGCCGTAGACCACGGGAACGGCCTCGCCGTTCTCGACGGCGGCCTCGGGCACCGAGCAGACGAACTGCGCGGTGTAGGTGCCGCTCGCACGGGGCCGGTCGTCGGCGGGATCGATGTCGAGCACGCCGCCGGGGGCGCCGCGCTCGGTGAGGTACAGCGGAACCTCGAAGGTGCCCTCGACGACCTTGGCGATGCCGGGCTGCAGGTCATCGGTGCGGGTGGCGGTCACCTCGAACTGCGGGGCGCCGCCGTTGAGACGGCCGAAGGCGTCCTCGCGCATCGACAGGACGTTGCCGGCGAGGGAGTCCGCCGAGGCGACGGTGAACCACCACGAGAGGTACAGATCCGCACGGTTCACCCCGGCGGTCGCCAGCTCGGTGAACACGACATCGAATTCCTCGCGCCGCTCCTCGAGCTGCGGGGCGGCCGTAGGGTTGTTGTCGCGCAGCGCCTTGAAGGCGATCGGCGCCGCGATGTCGTCGCCGTTGGCGTCCTTGATGTTGCGCAAGGCGACGGCGAAGCGGTGGGTCTCGGTCAGCGAGGTCGCAGGGCGCAGGATCAGCGCCCGGTCGGCGTCGGACTCGGCGCGCAGGTCCATCTCGGCCCAGTGCGGCACCAGCTGACCGGAGTCCAGGTCGACGATCACCGTGGCGGACTCGGCGGTGGTCGAGAAGCCGATGTCGCCCTCGGTTGGCAGCGCGGTCTGGTCCGGGTCGATGCCGGGCACGCTCACCAGGATCGGCGTGTTGGGGCTGAAGCCGTCGTTCAGGTTCCACTGCGTCGGGTCGAGCGTGGCGCCGTCGACGTTGGCCAGCAGCCCCTGGGGGAGGTCGACCCGACGACCGGTGCCGGTCGAGGTGTCCTGGACCGAGTACGCGTCGCTCGGGAAGGGCAGCAGGCAGCTGCGGGTGTCGAGCACGTCGCACCCCTCGGGCGACTGCTCGAGCGCGGCCTGCAGCTGTGCTTCCTCGGCGTCGGACAGCGGGAGGGGGTCCGGCGCGCCGCCGTCGACGGCAGCTGCTGCCTCCTCCTCGGCGGTCGGATTGCCCTGGGAGATGTCCCCCGTGAACGCAGCCTGATTGTCCTCGGCGCTGCACGCGACGGCGAGCAGCGCGACGACACCGATCAGGACGGACAAACGACGTCGAGCGTTCACGGCATTCCTCTGTCTGGGGCGACCATCACGGACGACGACCCTAGCCGTGCGCCTGCCGCGCCACGAAAACCCGGACGGGGGTCGCGGCCGGTGGGGTGACGGCGCCGGTTCAGCGGCCGCAGCGGGGCCAGGGCCTGGTCCCGCGCAGACGGAGCAGCAGCAGCGCCCGGTAGTCCTGCTCGGCGGGGCTCGCCGCGGCCGGATCGCCGGAGCCGCCCACCCCGCGCCACGTGGTGACGTCGAACTGGTAGGCGCCGCGGTAGCGACCCGAGGCGCTCACGATCGAGTAGTTGTTGCGCGACTCGCACCACCGGATCTTGGCGAGCGTGGCGGACTCGGCCGGCGTCGGGTTGCCCTGACCGGGCGCGCTCGACGAGGGGACGCCGGCGGGTGCCGACGCTGCGGGGGCCGCAGTGCTGCGGGCACCGCTGGTCGTCGACGGCGCCACGGTGCTGCGCGCCGCGGCAGCAGCATCTGCCGCGGCAGCACGCTCGGCCGTCCGACGCTCCTGCTCGGCGCGCTGCGCCGCCTCGCGTGCGGCGGCGAGCCGGGCTTCGGCGTCACGTTCGAACGCAGCGGTCTGGATGGCGTCGTAGCGGGCCTCCTGGAGGTCCGATCGCACCTGGTCGAGCTCCGCTGCGGCCTCGAGCCGGGCGGGGCTGTTGGCCTCCTTCAGCTCCTGGTACCGGTCCGCGGTGTCGCGTGCCGACAGCGACTGGCCCGAGAGCAGGTCGGACTGCCACGCGAGCGCCTGCGCCTGCTCGACGCTGAGCGTCGAGCGGAACACGTCGGACTGCCCACCGTCGATGTACGCCGCCACGGCGTACTCCCGCAGCGCTCGTCGGGCCTCGGCCAGCTCCTCGGTCAGCGAGGCGTCGACCTCTCCCAGTCGCTGCACGTCGGCCTGGACCTCCGCTTCACGCGCCTGCAGCTCGAGCACACGGGCGTCGGCCTCACGGCGTGCCGCGGTGGCGGCCTCGAGCTCCGACCGCGCGGACCCGACCGGATCGGTGGCGCCCGAGGCGGGTCCCACGAGCGACAGCGTGACGGCGACCGCAACCACCAACGCCCACGCTGCACGCCACGACGAGCGCGGCAGACGCCGTCCGTCGAGGCGGCGTCGCAGGTCGGATCGGAGGTCGAGTTCGGGCATCGTCATGAGGCGCGGTTCGGGGTCGGTCGCAGGAGGGGGGCACGGGCGGTGCAACCGCTGAGGGCCGCCCGCTGTCAGCGGGGCAGTCTGTCACGCGATCGACACATACGAAAAGGGGTCGACTCCCCATCGACACGAACAGCCCGCGACTCAAGCCGTTCGAGGATCGTCGATACGGCCCGGCCCGGCCCGGTCCGTATCGGACGGTCCGGATCGGTCGGTCCTGGTCAGTCGCTCCGTCGGCGCCGCCGGAGCAGCACGGCGACGATGAGTGCCACCAGGGCGGCAGCGCTGATCCCGGCGACGAGCACGGCCCGATTGGTCGTGACCTCGTTCGGCGCCGGCGCGACGGGCACCTCGTGCGGCGCGCCGCCGGAGCCGTTCGACGAGACGTCGCGCAGGTCCACCTCGACGTCGTCCGCGTCCGCACGGGAGGCGGGCACGGCCGGGGCCGGCTCATCGTCGACCGTCGCCGAGCCGTCGGGTTGGTCCTCGACCGGCTCGGTCGGCTCGACCACGGCGTCGGCCGACTCGGGCGCCGCCGTGGTCGACCGCTCGGGCTCGGGGACGGCCGCGACGGGATCCGCCGCAGCGGCGGGATCGGGCTCGGCGGGCTCGAGCAACGCTTCGACCGGCGCGGGTCCCTGGTCGTCGCGCGCGGCGGGACGGGGACGCTTGGGGTCGTAGGCCGGCATCAGCGTTCTCCAGTGATCGTGGCGACGTGCGACACCGGCGGCGAGCTCGGCCGGGGGTCCGTCGGGGTCCGCCCCACGTCGGACCGGCCGGAGTCGGTCCGACCGGCGTCGGACTGGCCGGCGTCGGCATCCGACCCGTTGGTCGCGACCTCGACCGGTGCCGGAGGCGGCGTGGTCACGTCGACCGTCGGCGTCGTGGGGACGTCGGCCAGCTCGGCGGCATCGCTCACGTCAACCGGCGCGGCATCGGCCGGCGCGGGGTCGAGCGGTGCGGGTTCGGCCGGCGCGGGCTCGGCCGGTGTGTCGATGAGTCCGAGCGCAGCCGCCAGCTCGTCGAACTCGCCCGACGCCTCGGGCGCGCCGTCGCGGGTGAGGGCGTGCACGGGGGTGGACTGCGCTGCTGCCTCGGCGACCGCGGCGCGCAGCCGGATGGCGGGACCGAGCACCAGTTGGGGGTGCAGCTCACGCAGCTGGCCGTCCCAGTAGTTGGCGTCGCGGGTCCGACCCAGGCGGTTGACGACGATGCCGGCGATCGACGGCCTGCCGCCGCGCCGATCGGCGATGCGTTCGATGTTGCGCAGGATCTGCTCCACGCCGTCCGCGCTCCAGGCGGCGGGTTCGGCGACGATCAGCACGCGGTCGGCAGCGAAGAGTGCGTTGACGGTCAGCAGCCCGAGCGACGGCGGGCAGTCGATCAGCACGTCGTCGAAGCGCTCGACCACGCCCTGCAACGCCATGGCCAGACGGTCCTGGGCGCCGATGACGTCCATCGCCAGCTGGTGCTCGCTCTGGGCGAGCCGAGGGGAGCTGGGAATGACCGACACGGCCGACTGGCCCTTTGCGACGGGCCATCCCGCGTCCTGGACCGCTGCGTCGGCGGCGCCGGAACGCTCCTGGTCGAGTGCGTCGGCGACGGTCACGGTGGCATCCCAGATGCCCAGGCCGGTCGTCGAGTTCGCCTGCGGGTCCAGGTCGACGACCAGCACCCGACGACCCTGCGCCGCGGCGGCAGCCGCCAGACCCAGTGTGACGGTCGTCTTGCCGACGCCGCCCTTCTGGTTGACCACTGCGGTGACACCCATAGGGGCACGCTAGTCAACGGAGCCACACCACGTGCCACACTCCCGGCGTGCCCGAGTTGCCCGAGGTCGAGACCATCCGACGACAGCTCGACCCGCTGCTCGCCGGTTCGGTCGTGGTCGACGCGTGGGCGTTCCCGTCACCGAAGTTCACCGACGCCCCGCTGGCCATCGGCGGACGGATCGACGGGGTGCGCCGGCGCGGCAAGTACCTGCTGGTGCCGCTCGACCACGACGGCGAGCCGTTCGAGCTGATCGTGCACCTGGGGATGACCGGCCGCCTCGCCGTCGACGGGGTTGCGTCCAACGCCACGAGCCCGACCGAGCCCCCCGTGTCGGTGTCGTCCTGGGAGGAATCGGCGTTCGTGCCACGCACGGGCCACCTGCGTGCGCGGTGGCTGCTCGACGACGGGCGCACGCTCTGGTTCGACGACGTGCGCAGGTTCGGCCGGATCGCCGTCGTGCGAGCGGGTGACCACGGCGCCCTGCCGACGCTCGCCGCGCTCGGGCCCGAGCCCTTCGACGAGGCGTTCACCCCCGAGCTGCTGCGACGCCGCGTCCACGGCAGCGATCGTGCGATCAAGACCCAGCTGCTGTCCCAGCGCGTCGTGGCCGGCGTCGGCAACATCTACGCCGACGAGGCGCTCTGGCGCGCCGGGGTGCACCCGGCGTCACGTCGCATCACCCGGGCGTCCGCCGTCCTGCTGCGCGACGCGATCCGCGACGTGCTCGCAGAAGGGATCCGCAACGGTGGCACGACACTGCGCAACTACCGCGACGCCGAGGGCGGTTCGGGCACCAACCAGCGACACCTCGACTGCTACGGGCGCGCCGGCGAGCCGTGTGCACGGTGCGCGACGGTGCTGCGTCGCAGCGTGATCGACGCCCGGAGCACCACGTGGTGTCCGCAGTGCCAACGCAGGACCCGCTGAACGCCCGGACGACGCCGTGTCGCGGAGCCGGCGCTCAGCGGAACGCCAGGTGTCACCCCTGGACCGATGGAACATCGGCCGTCGGTCTGTTAGATTGCAGTTCCGTTACGAAGCTCACCGGCTGTGGCGCCGCCCCTTCACCTGCGTGAGGGAGCGGTTCGTCGAGGCAACACGACACGAGGCGCGTCCTTCCACACCATGACATCTCCACACCCATCTGCATCCCGGTCCCGACTCGCCCGCGGTCGGATCGCCGCCAGCATCGCCGCTGTCGCTGCGATCAGCTTGATCCCCGGCCCCGGAACCGCAGGCGCCGCCCGCTCCCAGAGCAACGACAGCCTCCAGGAGCTGCAGGCCGAGCGGGCCCAGGTGCGTCAGAAGAAGGCGGCGCAGGCCTCGCAGGTCAACGCGCTCGAGGCCTCCGACGCCGAGGTCACCTCCGCGTTGTCGGTCCTCACGTCGAACGTGAGCGCCCAGCAGGACCGGGTCGAGGAGGCCGAGCGCGCCGTCTCGCAGGCCGAGTCCGAGAAGACCGCCGCCGAGAAGGCCCAGGCCGAGAAGCAGGCGGAGCTCGACCAGATCAAGAAGGAGATGAAGGACTCGGCCGTCGAGGCCTACGTCTCCCTCGGCAGCGGTGACGCCTTCGCGTCGCTCGGCGCCGACGACGTCAACGACGCCGTGAAGAAGCGCACCCTGCTGAGCGTGCGCGCCAACAACGACATCGAGCTGGCCGAGCGCTACCGCGCCGTGCAGGAGGAGCTCGAGATCCAGCGCGCCACCGCCGCCGAGGCGGAGGAGCGTGCCCGCTCCAACCAGGCCGCCGTGCAGGACCGCCTGCAGGAGCTGAGCGCCGCCTACGAGGAGCAGCAGGCCTTCGCCGCGCAGGTCGAGGCCCGCCTCGACGCCGCGCTGTCCGAGGCCGCCTCGCTCGCCGAGCTCGACTCCGGGCTGTCGTCGAGCATCTCGGCCAAGCAGACCGAACTGGCCAAGGCCGTGGCCGCCCAGCGTGCGGCGCAGCAGGCCCGGGCGAGCGCGAGCTCGTCGCAGGGCAGCTCCGTCGTCTCCGGTGGCGGTGGTGGTGGTGGTGGCGGAGGCGGCGGAACGCCCCCGAACATCGTCGGCAGCGGCTCGATCGTCTCGGTCGGCGGCATCCGCGTGCACCAGTCGATCGCCGGCAACCTCCAGCGCCTGCTGGCGGCCGCATCGGCATCGGGCATCAACTTCGGCGGTGGCGGCTACCGCGACCCCGCCGGTCAGATCGCCGTGCGACGCAACAACTGCGGCAGCTCGCAATACGCGATCTACCAGATGCCCGCCTCTGCGTGCTCGCCGCCGACGGCTCGCCCCGGCACCTCGATGCACGAGCAGGGCATGGCCATCGACTTCACCCAGGGTGGCTCCACGCTGACCCGTGGCAGCTCGGGCTTCGCCTGGTTGCGGGCCAACGCCTCCAGCTACGGCTTCTACAACCTGCCGTCGGAGCCGTGGCACTGGAGCACGAACGGCAACTGAGCCACCGGCTCAGCCACCTGGCCGGCCGGCCGGGTGCGCGTGCATTGCACCAGTACGACACGAGCACGGTCGCGCCACGTCACGCCAGGAACGCTCCCGGCCGCCGTGGCGGTGATCAGCGGCGGTCGTCGCGGGTGGTCCTGGGCGCAGCGTCGTCGCTGAAGATCTGCTGTGCCAGCTCGACGTCCGCGACGACGGCCTGGTCGCCACCCAGGTCCTTGGCCTGCAGCAGCCCTGCGTCCGCGACGCGCAGCACGGCGTCGCCGTCGGCGGCGACCGACGAGTGCGCGATGCCGAACGAGCAGGTGAACTCCGGCAGGTTCGACGCGGCCAGCGCTCGCGCGAGCGCGCCGCGGAGCCGGTCGATCGCCTCGAGCGAGATCTCGACCGACATCGTCGGGTAGACGAGCACGAACTCCTCACCGCCGAGCCGGGCGACGACGTCGTTGCCACGGACGTTGTCGCGCAGCACGCCCGCGAACAGCTGCAGCGCCTTGTCGCCGACCTCGTGACCGAAGTTGTCGTTGAGCCGCTTGAACTTGTCCAGGTCCGCCAGGACCATCACGAACGGCGTCCCCCGCTCGAACAGCTCGGCGACCTCGGCCTCGAGCGTCCGCCGGTTGGGCAGGCCGGTGAGCCCGTCGGTGGCGGCCTCCTGCCGACTGCGCTCCAGGGCGCGCAGTCCGCTGAAGCGGGTGCCGGCCTGGGTGGCCAGGTCGACGACCTGCTCCACCAGGTCGGCATCGGGCGGTCGGCCCTGTGGTGCGGTGAGGTGCAGCACGCCGACGGGGCGACCACCGACCGACACCGGCACGCACGCAGCCGAGCACGGCCCGTACGGTCGGTCGGTCAGCCACGGACAGGCGTTGATCGACTCGGAGTCGTCGAACACCGAGACCTTCCCCCGGCGCAGTGCGACGCAGCCGGCAACGGTGTCGACCGGACAGCCCGGAGGGTCGACGGTGCGGTTCGCGGCGACGGCGCTCAGCTGGGTCGAGCCACGCTCGGCGAGCAGCAGCTCGATCGGGTGCTGGGCACCCAGGTCGGACAACGCACGGTCGAGCACGCGGTGCGCTGCCGGCTCGTCCTCGGCCAGCTCGAGCGCCTCGAGGACACGGCGGCTCTGCTCCCCCCACTCCGCACGGCGGCGCAGCACCCCCAACTCGGCCTGGGCCAGTGCGGTGGTCCGGTCGAGCTCGACCCCCAGCTCGGCGAGCTCGGCGAAGCCACGCACCGAGGTGGGTCCGGCCGGCGTGGCGCCCCCGACCCTCGCCACCGCGGCGTGCAGGTCGGCCACCGGTCGATCGAGTCCCGCACGGAGCCGCCGACGCACCAGCAGCGCGACCACGGTCGCGGCCACGATCGACAGCACGATCACGCCCAGCGCTCCCCACCACGAGGTCCGGGCATCGGCGCGGTCCTGACTCGCGAGCTCCTCCAGCCCGAGCACGAGCGACCGTGACGCGTCGCGGGTCTGGACGCGCAACCGTTCGAGCTCTTCGAGCTCGTTGCCGAGCTCGACGGGACTGTCCTGTGCTCGGCCCATCGCGGCGGCGACGCCCTCGACCAAGGCGGCCGTCGCGGCGTCGGCCGCGTCGACCTGTGGGGCGACCTGGTCCCAGGACGACAGCGTCGGATCGTCGCCACGGTCCGAGCGGGCGTCGGCGGCCAGCTCCTGGACCCTGCTCGCGTCCGGGGTGCGCTGGCCGACACCGGCGGCGACGGCGGCGAGCACCGCCGAGGACAGGCGCTCGGTCGCGGCCTCGCGCCGCTGTTCCGCCACGACCTGTTCGGCGCGCTCGTCCGCGCGGTCCATGGCCGCCACGCCACGTCCGACCAGCAGGGCGGACAGCGCCAGACCGAGCAGCAGCACCAGGGCGATCGGAGCGACCGCGAGCATGACCCGTCGGGCCAACGAGCCCGAGGCGGCCGCTCGTGTCTCGACCGGCACGACCGACGGTGTGGTCCGCGACGGCGGCGGGAGCGCGGCGACGACGTCGGGCGAGCGCCGCTCGACCGCGACCGAGGCCGAGGGGGCGGGGCCGGCGACGCCGGGGGGCGCCACCGGAGGCACCGGCGGCAGGTGCGGGCCGCCGACGCCGTCGGGCGGCACGGGGGACGGGTGCGTGCCCTCGACCCACTCGGGCGAGGACGGGCCGGGTGCCTGGTCGGGGCGCAGTGCGTCCCACCCGGTCGGGGCGATCCCGCCGACACCGGGCGCGGGGGGTTGCGGCGCCACACCGGGGGTCGACGCGTGCGTTCGCAGGTCGACCACCGTCTCGTCCTCGGGCGGCTCGTGGCCGTTGCGGTGGGTCGGGAACAGCGTCGAGAGGTCGTCACCCGGACGCGGGGCCTCGGCATCGAGGTCGTTCGCCGCGTTCGATGATCCCCGCATCGCCCGGGGATCGGGCTCAGGCATCATCCAGTTCTGCTCCCCAGCATCAGTCGAGGGTAGCAAGCGCCACCGACGGCGCCGAGGTGCTGGAACCGAGGCATCTTGCCCAATGCTCGCGCGATGTGCGGTCTCACGAGCACGCACCGCGCGATGTCGTCGCTCTGCGGGGAGGAGCACCGGCGGGGAGGCCGGTCGCCCCGCCCCGCCGGTCCGGCTCGTCGCTCTGCCCGCCGGACCCAGGGCAATTGTGCCCGATCGGCCTCGCCGCCCTTGCGCCCACCCCACGGGCGTCGTTCCCTTGCACCCCGGCGCGACCCCATCGCGCCGGGCGACACCACCGGGCCGGGCGACACCACAGGAGCGACAGGACATGCGAGACCGAGCACCACGGCACCCGTACCGAGCCGGCGCGGCGATCGTCGCGACCGCCGTGCTCGCGCTGGGTCTCGTCCTCGGCAACACGGCGTCGACGTCCGCCGTCCCGGTCGACTCGAGCATCCGGGTCTCCTGCGGCGCACGTGGCGGCGACCCCGCAACGCTGTCCGCACTGGACCTTGCCGCAGCGCTCGTCGGATCGAACAAGCTCGCGCTCGATCTGGACATCACCGCGGCCGACATCCCCGACACGGCGGGCCTCGGTCAGCAGATCGACGCCTCGTTCAACTGGCGGGCCGCGCTCGACCAGGCGCTCATCGACGGCGCCGCCGGGCTCGTCAGCTCCATCTCGGTCACGAACCTGACGGGCACGATGCTGGTGACGGGGCCCAGCTCCGTGCCGAGCTTCCCGAGCACCGCACCGAACACGTCGGTCACGCCCGTCAAGGGTCAGCCCGGCCTGGTGGACCTGGGCGTGGTCGGCGGACCGATCACGACCACCGGCGGCGGCATCATCACCTACCGGGTCGGCGCCCTGCAGTTCGACTCGGCGCTGACCGTGGGCGCGCCGCTCAACCAGTCCTTCGACCTCAAGCTGTCGTGCTCGGTCCAGGGCTCCAACCTGATCACCACGACCACCGTGCGGGACCCCGACGCGCCGATCTTCACCCCCGAGGTCATCCAGCGCAGCGCCGAGGCCGGCGAGTCCGTCGAGGTCGACCTGCTCGGCGACGTGATCACACCCGGCAAGACCCCGCTGCTGCCCGAGACGTTGCGCATCGTCGACGGTCCGGCCGGCTCCGATGCGACGATCGACGAGGAGGGCGTGTTCCGGCTCACCGCGCCTGCGGCGGCCGGGACCTACGCCACGACGGTCGAGGTGTGTGGCACACCGAAGCCCGAGTCGGGCATCCCGGGGGTCGACGAGGTGCAGACCATGCTGCTCGGCGCCAACTGGGCCGGCTTCGGCAGCGGCGGGCTGACGCCGCGACCGGTGGCGTTCACGCTCAAGGTGGGCGAGGAGGAGACCCGACTCATCTGGGCGACTGACAAGGGCCTGCTGGCCGATCCCACCCCGCAGAACTGGGCGCCGCCGGGCGCTGCGGGCCTGGTCGGACAGTACGCGCTCCTCACCTCCTACCGTGCCCCCCGCCTGACCGACGTGCGCGCCGCGCTCGAGGCGCTGCCGAGCGTCGGCGCCGGCAACGTCGACGTCACCGAGCTGCGCGACCCCGCCACCAACAAGCTGACCGGCTACCGCGCCACCTACATCGGCGCACGCGCCGCCCAGGACGTGCCGGCGATCTCGCTGGGCCAGTGGTACTCGGTGCCGCCCCAGGAGGTGCTCGACCGCATCGGTGCGGCCATCACCGAGGTGACTGGCTCCCTCGGCGGCGACGGCACACCGGCGGTCCCGACCGCGCTCGACGGCATGACCATCCCCCAGGCCGACAAGTACATCGGCGACAAGCTGTTGGCGAGCATCATCGGCGGCCCGAAGGTCACCGACGCCGAGTGGCAGGCATGGGTGAAGCTGCGGCTGCTCGATCCCCTCATCGCCGCAGCGCCGGCGATCATCGCCTTCATCAACTCGCTGTTCCCGGTGAAGCTCGCCACCGAGACCGTCGTCGAGGGCGAGGCGGCCACACCGCCGCCGCCGCTGTGCGCGCAGGGGATCGTCGAGGTCACGGTGACCGAGGTCGCCGACGCGACGACGGTGCCCGGCTCCACACCGCCGGGCGTGACCCTCGGCCCCGCCACCTCCCAGGTCGCCCCGCAGGTCGCCCCGCAGGTCGCCGGCACCACCCAGGCACGGGGCATCGGGTTCGTCGGCTGAGCCGTACCGGGGTCGTACGGGCCGCTGACTGTCACAGGGCGCCGAGAGGATGTGCGCATGTCCTCCACGACCCTCCAGCGCCCGACCGCCAGGGCGCACACCGTTCCGTCCCACCCGGCGCTCCGCCACCACCGCAGCCAGGTCGTCCGCTGGGCCCTCGCGCACGGGCACCGGATCGATCGCGACACGCTCGCCGCGATCGTCGCCGTGCGCAGCAACGGCACGACCGGCGAGTTGCGTCGACGCTGGACCGCCGACGACGTCGCCCGGCTGGTGTGGTCCGACGTGCCGCTGTGGTGCTCGTCGCACGGCGTGCCCGCGCCGCTCGACCTCGCCACGACGCTGAGCACCTACCTGCGCTACCTCTCGGCGCACCGGCTGTTGGAAACCGGCTCGGACCAGGTCACGGTGCTGCGGCGTGCTGTGTCGGACCAGCAGCCGTCCCAGCGTGCCAGCAGGTCGCGGCACCCGGCGCTCGGCGGCGGGTCGGGGCCGGCGCCCGTGCTGCCCATCAGCTGATGCCGAAGAACCTCAGCACCTCGACCAGCGGGTCGTACTCGCTCGTGCGGAGCCACGCGTGGCCCTTGCCGGCCACCCGCACCATCTCGACCCTCGTGCCCTCGCTGCACTCCGACCACGTGGTGCGCTGCACCCCGTCGCCCTCGGTCACCGTCGGCTCCCCCGTGCAGCCGTCGGCCTGCGCCCACGCAGCGACGCTGGAGGCGACCGGGGGGAAGGGCGCGGAGGAGACCAGCGATCCCAACGCGACGCCACCGGCGTAGGGCACGACCAGATCGGCGTCGCCGTGCTGGTGCAGCAACGACACGGGCGTCGCCGGCTCGCACCCCGTGATGTTGGTGCCAGCCATCGGCGCCACCGCGGCGAACGTCTCCGGGTGGGCGCACGTGTAGGTGTAGGTCAGCAGCGCACCGTTGGAGAATCCGGTCAGGTACATCCGGTCGGCATCGACCGAGTCGCGTGCCTCCATGGCCTCGACCACCTCGTCCATGAACGCCTCGTCCTGGGCCCCCACCAGGTTCGCCGGCGGGCAGCACGGGCCCATGTTCCACGAGTCCTGCACCCCCTGGGGGAACACGGCGACGAAGCGGTCCTCCGCGACGGCGGAGCGCCAGTCCGCCGCCCGACTCATCCCCATGGCGTTCAGCCCGAGACCGTGCAGCACGATGACGACGGGCACCTCCTCGTCGGGTGACAGGTCGGCCGGCTCGATCACGCGGAACATGCGCTCGGTCGCGCCGACCTGCACCCGCTCCTCGGTCACCGAGATGTTCTCGGGCTCCCCGGGGGCGGTGGTCGTCGCCGCCGTGGTGTCGGTGCCGATGGTGGTGGTCGTCGAGGTCGGATCGACCTGCTGGGTCCCTTCGTCGTCGCGCGCCAGCGCCGCCACGATCACCACGACGCACACCGCCACGACGGCGGCCAGCGCCACACCGGCGACGACCCATCTGGTCGGTACTCGTGACTCGGACACCCGTCTCCCGTCGAAGTCCCGCCGCGTGGTGCGCCGGCGCCGCTCCCGGCGGGTCCCGGTCGCCCGAGGAAGTGTACGAGCCGGGATCCGCCGTCCGACCGCGCTGCCCGTTCCTTTTCTGACGGGTCGTCAGTTCGCGTTAGCTTGACCGCCGTGAGCGCCACCATCTCCACGGACGACGCACCGACCGAGGCCGAGTTCCGCGACTCGATCCGCCATTGGATGGCCGAGCACCTGCGCGGCGACTTCGAGATCCTCCGCCACCGAGGAGGACCGGGCGACGAGCACGCCTTCGTCGAGGAACGCATGGCCTGGGAGCGCGAGCTGGCCACCGGCGGGTGGACGTGTGTCGGGTGGCCGGTCGAGCACGGCGGTCGGGGCCTGCCGATCCACCTGGAGGTCGCGTTCCACGAGGAGTACGCCCGTGCGGGTGGGCCGGGCCGAGCGGGGCTGATCGGCGAGGGCCTGCTGGGCCCGACGCTGGTGCACTTCGCGTCGCCCGAGATCCAGCAGCGGTTCCTGCCGGGCATCGTGGCGGGCACCGAGTTCTGGTGCCAGGGCTATTCGGAGCCGAACGCCGGCTCCGACCTGGCGAACGTGAAGACCCGCGCCCGACGCGAGGGCGACGAGTGGGTGATCGACGGCCAGAAGGTGTGGACGTCGCTCGCGCAGTGGTCGGACTGGTGCTTCGTCGTGTGTCGCACCGAGGAGGGCAGCGAACGCCACAAGGGCCTCTCCTACCTGCTGGTGCCGATGGACCAGCCCGGCATCGACATCCGCCCGATCCGCCAGATCACCGGCACCGCCGAGTTCAACGAGGTGTTCTTCGACGGCGCCCGCACGTCGGTCGAGCTGTGCGTCGGCGAGCCCGGCGAGGGCTGGAAGGTCGCCATGGGCACGCTCGCGTTCGAGCGTGGCGTGCTCACCCTCGGCCAGCAGATGGCGTTCGAGCGTGAGCTCACCGAGATCACCGAGGCGGCCCGCGAGCGTGGTCGCACCGAGGACCCCGTGACCCGTCAGCACCTGGCGTCGATGTGGGGACGGCTGCGGATCATGCGCTGGAACGCGCTGCGCGCGCTGCGCGTGGACGAGAACGTCGCGCTGCCGCGCGAGGCGATGATCAACAAGCTGTACTGGGCCAACCTGCACCGCGACATGGGTGAGCTCGCCATGGACGTGCTGGGCGCCGAGTCCATGCTCACCCGCTACTCCGAAGCCGACGAGGGCGACGCCGGCGAGCTCGAGATGGGCCCCGCGCACAAGCTCTTCTTCTTCAGCCGGTCCGACACCATCTACGGCGGGTCGGACGAGATCCAGCGCAACGTGATCGGTGAGCGTGCGTTGGGCCTGCCCCGCGAACCACGCTGAACCGACCGACCCGGCAACAGCACCACCCGAGACCGTCGACGACGTCCGCCTCGGGACCTGCTCGACGGGCGACATCACATCACCGACGACGAGACACCGCACGACGAGAGGCACTCCCATGGCACAGCCCGCACCGATCGAACCCCCCGGCCGCGGCCTGCTCGAGGGCCGCACCGTGGTCGTCACCGCCGCCGCCGGCTCCGGCATCGGCGGCTCGCTCGCGCGACGCTGCCTGCTCGAAGGCGCTCGCATCGTCATCTCGGACGCACACGAGCGCCGGGTCGGCGAGACCGCGGACGCCCTGGCCGAGGAGTTCGGCACCCGCCCCGTCGCACTGCGCTGCGACGTCACCTCCGAGGACGACGTCCAGGCGCTGCTCGCCGCGGCACTCGACGACCTGGGCCACATCGACGTGTGGATGAACAACGCCGGCCTGGGCGGCAACGGCCTGGTCACCGAGCTGACCGACGACCAGTGGTCCAAGGTGCTCGACGTGACGCTCACCGGCACGTTCCGCTGCCTGCGCGCCGTGCTGCCGCACATGTACGAGCGGGGCCAGGGCGCGATCGTCAACAACGCCTCGGTGCTCGGGTGGCGTGCCCAGGAACGCCAGGCCCACTACGCGGCGGCCAAGGCCGGTGTCATGGCGCTCACGCGCTGCAGCGCCGTCGAGGCCGCCGAGCACGGCGTGCGCGTCAACGCCGTGGCGCCGAGCCTCGCCATGCACCCCAACCTGGAGAAGGTCACGCCGCCCGGACTGCTCGAGGAGCTCAAGGCCGCCGAGGCGTTCGGCCGCGGCGCCGAACCGTGGGAGGTCGCGAACGTCATGGTGTTCCTGGCGAGCGACCTGTCCAGCTACATGACCGGCGAGGTCGTGCCGGTCTCCAGCCAGCACGCCTGAGCCGGCGACGTCCGACCGCACCCATCCGTCCGACCACCCGAGCCGTCCGATCGACCGACCACCCGAGCCGACACAGCACGGCGCCGAGGAGACCACATGACCACCGTGCAGAGCCCCGCCGAACTGCTCGACCTCGACGGCGCCGACCTGGGCGCCACCGACTGGTCGCCCGTCACCCAGGAACAGGTGAACCTGTTCGCCGACGCGACCGGGGACCACCAGTGGATCCACGTCGACGTGGAGCGAGCGAACGCCGAGTCGCCCTTCGGCGGCCCGATCGCCCACGGCTACCTGACCCTGTCGCTGGTCAACCTGTTCCTTCCGCAGCTGCTCGACGTGCAGGGCGCGTCCATGGGCGTGAACGTCGGGCTCGACAAGGTGCGGTTCCCGGCGCCGGTCCCGGTGGGCTCGCGGTTGCGGGGTCGGGGCCAGATCGTCGAGGTCGCCGAGGCCAAGGGCGGCGTGCAGGTGACCGTGCGGGTCACCGTCGAGGCCGAGGGCGCCGACAAGCCCGTCTGCATCGCCGACACCGTGAGCCGCTTCTTCCCCTGAGCCGCTGCTTCCCCTGCCGAAGACCATCCCGGCAGCCCCGTTCTGTAGTTCTGAATGAGCCCTATCGGCCACATTCGGAACTACAGAACGGGCTGGGTCGCGCCGCTGGTCGTCGTCCGTCGATCGGCCACTACGGTGCGCGGGAGCGAACGGAGGTCCGATGCAGCGTCGAGCAGTCGTCCCGGTGAGGGTCGTGGCAGCGGGGGTCATCGCCGTCGTCCTGGCGGTCGGTGCGCTCTGGGCCACTCCGGCCAGCGCCGAGGGGCCGATCACCTTCGAGGGTGCCGACCAGCTGCAGGACCCCGCAGGTCTGCTCGGCGAGCAGGCCGACGAGGTGCGCGACGCGTTGGAGCGCTTGCGCGCCGAGGATGGCGTCCAGCTGTTCGTGGTCGTCGTGGAGGAGCTCGACGGCACCAGCGCGCAGGACTGGGCGGATCGGACCGCGACGATGAACGGACTCGGCGTCGACGATGCGCTCCTGGTCGTGGCGACCGAGGACCGCCAGTACGCGTGGTCGGTCGACCAGGACTTCCCGCTGAGCGATGAGCAGCTGCGTGACGCGGCACGCGAGTCGATCGAACCGCAGCTCCGTGAGGGCGACTGGGCCGGTGCGGCCATCGCCGCGGCCGACAGCTACCGCGAGCGGCTCGGCCAGTCCGAGGCGAACGGCAGCACCGGGGACGACGGCGACGGCGGCACGAGCCTCGGCACCGTGCTGTTCGCTGCGCTGATCGTGGCGCTGCTCGCGCTCGGTGGGTTCCTGTGGTGGCGCTCGCGGTCGTCGCGTGCCGCGGCGAGCGCCGACGCGGCGCCGGTCGATCCGCTCGACGCCATGTCGCTCGACGAGCTCACCACCCGGGCGAACGCCGAGCTGGTCGAGCTGGACGACGCGTTGCGCACCAGCCGGTTCGACGTGGACATGGCGACCCGCGAGTTCGGTGCCGAGGCCACCGCCCCGTTCACCCAGGCGCTGGATCGTGCGAGTGCGTCGGTGGCCGACGGCTGGGCATCGATGGCCGCGACCCAGGAGTCGACCGACGAGACCGCTCGCCGCGCGACGTTGCGGCAGGTGCTGTCGGCCTGCGCCGACGCGGATGCCGCGCTCGATGAGCAGAGCGCTCGCTTCGAGGCGCTGCGTGATCGAGCAGGACGCGTCGAGCAGGTGCTCGCACAGCAACGCGCCGAGCTCGAACGCGTCACGGCGTTGCTTCCCAATGCGGACGCGGCGCTCGCGGAGATGGCGGCGATCTACGCCGCCTCGGCGCTGAGCACGGTCGACGACGACCCTGCGCAGGCCCGTGAGCGGCTGGCCTTCGCGACCGACGCCCTGGCCCAGGCCGACGCCGCGCTGGCGTCGGGCGACCGCAACGCGGCGGCGTTGGCCACGAGTGCGTCCGAGGAGGCGATCGCGTCGGCCGACCTCCTGGTGCAGACGGTCGAACGGACCCGCGGCGAGTTGGCCGCCGCTGCAGCGAGCCTCGACGGCGCACTGGCCGAGGTCCGCACCGACCTGTCCGAGGCAGCTGCGCTGACGAGCGGCACCGCACCATCCCCGGTCGAGGGAGTCGGTGCTCCGACGGTCGGCGGCGGGTCGACGGGCGACGCCGTCGCGGCACTCGCCTCGCCGGTCGCTGCTGCCCAGGCCGCCGTCGAGCGGTTCGAGCAGGCGCGCTCGGCAGGGCCGATCGATCCGGTCGCCGAGCTGGCAGCGTTGGGTGCCGCCGGCGCTGCACTCGACGAGGCACTGGCCGCGTTCCGCAAGCGCCGGGCCGCTCGTGAACGCGCCGCGGCGCTCCTGCAGCAGACGCTCGGCGCGGTGCGGTCGCGCATCGCCGGGGTGCAGGACTACGTGACGACCCGACGAGGGGCGGTCGGACCCGAGGCCCGCACCGCGCTCGCCGAGGCCGAGCGGCTGCTCGCCGTCGCCGAGGCCTCGGCCGCGACCGACCCGGAGTCGGCGCTGCAGAGCGCACAACAGGCCCAAGCCGCAGCAGACCGGGCGGCCAACGCCGCCCGCTCCGATGTCGACGACTACGGCCAGCGTCCCTGGGGCGGCGGCGGACGCGGCGGTGGCGGCAACCTCGGGACGATGGTGCTCGGGGGCATCCTGTTGGACTCGGTGCTGCGCGGCTCGCGGGGCGGCGGCTACGGGGGCGGGTTCGGCGGCGGAGGGTTCGGTGGCGGCTTCGGTGGAGGTGGCCTGGGGCCGGGCTCGTTCGGCGGCTCGGGTGGGCGGCGCGGTGGCGGCGGTCGCTTCTGAGCGGTGTCGTCGCTGACGAGAACGCCCCCGGTCGTGCGTCCTCGAACGTCACCGGGTCTGCAGCGCACCGGCGCCCCGACACCGAGGGAATTCCGCCAGCTGGCCCGGGTTGTTACCCACGGGTAACCTCACCCGCCAGTGGCCGGCACCCGAGCCGGACCCGAGAACCACGTCGGATGACCGTGCGCGGCATCCACCTGCCCTGAGGGGGACACATGACCGAGGCCGTGATCGTCGCAACCGCCCGTACACCGATCGGCCGTATGGGCAAGGGGTCGCTGAAGGACATGCGTCCCGACGACCTGTCCGCCCGCATCATCGAGGCCGTGCTCGACAAGGTGCCGGCGCTCGACCGCACCGAGATCGAGGACGTCCTGTGGGGCTGCGGTCAGCCCGGTGGCGAGTCCGGCCACAACATCGCCCGCGTCTCGGCGATCCTCGCCGGCCTGGACGACGTCCCCGGCGTGACCGTCAACCGCTACTGCTCCTCGTCGCTCATGACGATCCGCATGGCGGCCCACGCCATCAAGGCCGGCGACGGCGATGTGTTCCTCGCCGGTGGCGTCGAGACCGCCAGCCGCTTCCCCTTCGGCATGGCCGACGGCCCCAAGAACCCGATCTTCGACGAGGCCGGCGCCCGCAGCGCCAAGCGCGCCGAGGGTGGTGCGCCCACGTGGTCGCCCGCCGAGGGCCTGCCCGACGCCTACCTGGCCATGGGTCAGACCGCCGAGAACGTCGCCCAGCTCGAGAACGTGTCGCGTGCCGACCAGGACGAGTTCGCGGCCCGCAGCCAGAACCGTGCCGAGGAGAGCCTGAACAACGGCTTCTGGGAGGCGGAGATCACCCCCGTCACCACGCCCGACGGCGTCGTCAGCACCGATGACGGCATCCGTGCCGGCACCACCGTCGAGAAGCTGAGCGGGCTCGGTCCGGTCTTCCGCCCCGACGGCACCGTCACCGCCGGCAACGCCTGCCCGCTGAACGACGGCGCCGCGGCGGTCGTCGTGATGAGCGACACCAAGGCCAAGGCCCTCGGCCTGACCCCGCTCGCCCGCATCATCTCGTCGGCCGCCACCGGCCTCAACCCCGAGATCATGGGCATGGGCCCCGTCGAGGCCATCCGCAAGGCGCTCGGTCGCGCCGGCATGACCATCGACGACATCGACCTGTTCGAGATCAACGAGGCGTTCGCCGCCCAGGTCCTGCCGTCGCAGCGTCAGCTCGGCATCCCGATGGAGAAGCTCAACACGCGTGGCGGCTCGATCGCCCTGGGCCACCCCTTCGGCATGACCGGCGCCCGCATCATGACCACCCTGATCCACAACCTGCAGGAGTCCGACGCCACCTTCGGCGTCGAGTCCATGTGCGTCGGTGGCGGCCAGGGCATGGCCATGGTGGTCGAGCGCCTGAGCTGATCCATCGGCAGCGCTCGTCGCCGTCAGATCTGTAGCGAACTCGTCGGCGTTCCCGTCGCCCAGCGACGGGAACTCCGACGTTTTCGGGCCACGCGCCGCCATCGAGCCCGCATCTCGCCCCATTTGTGTTCTGAAAGCGAGGCCATGGCCTCGCTTTCAGAACACAAATGGGGCGCGATGGGCGAGGGTCAGACCGAGACGACCTCGGCGCGCAGCTCCTTGACACGGTTGTCGCCGTCGACGAACACCGCGGTGGGCACGTGCTCGCGGGCCTCGGCGTCGTCGAGCTCGACGAACGTCGCCAGGATCACGATGTCGCCGGGGTGGATCAGGTGCGCCGCGGCGCCGTTGATGCCGATGACCCCCGAGCCCCGGGGTCCGGCGATCGCGTAGGTGGCCAGCCGGGCGCCGTTGGTGACGTCCCAGATGTGCACCTCCTCCCACTCGAGGATGCCGGCCACGTCGAGCAGGTCGGCGTCGATCGTGACGGACCCCTCGTAGTCGACGTCGGCCACGGTCACGGTGGCGCGGTGGATCTTGGATGCGAACATGCGGCGGCGCATGACGGCTCCTCTCCCCCGGTGGGGATCTGTGTCGGTCGCGCCCCGGACGGGTGCGCGCTGCGTGGGCGACGGTACTGCAGCCGCCCCGCAGCGGGCGAGGCGGACCAGGGTCGGACGGCAGCCGGCTCGGAACCACTACGGTCGATGAATGTTCGCCACCACCCTCGGAGAGGCCATCGGGTCGTTCCTGCCCTCTGCGGTGGCGGTCGCCATCAGCCCGATCCCGATCATCGCGGTCGTCGTCATGCTCGGCACACCGCGTGCGCGGGTGACCGGGACGGCGTTCGCCGTGGGCTGGATCGTGGGACTCGGCATCGCCACGACCGCCGTGGTGGTGCTCGCGTCGGGGCTGGGCGCCGGCGACCCGGGGGACGGCGCTGCACGCGGGTCGGGTGGGTTCCAGATCGCCCTCGGCGTCGGCCTGCTGTTCCTGGCACTCAAGCAGTGGCGCAAGCGGCCAGCAGCTGGCGAGGACGCGGAGATGCCGGGGTGGATGAACAGCGTCGACCACTTCGGGGCGGCGAAGGCCGCAGGGCTCGGAGTGGTGCTCTCCGCGGTGAACCCGAAGAACCTGATCCTGGCGATGTCCGCAGGCGCGGCGATCGCGCAGGCGGCGTTGTCCGACGGTCAGGACGTGATCGCCATCGCGGTCTTCGTGGCGATCGGGTCGGTCACCGTCGTCGGCGCGGTGCTCGTGAACCTCGTGGCCGGTCGGCGCGCCGAGTCGGCACTCGCCTCGGTGAAGTCCTTCATGGCCACCCACAACTCGGTGATCATGGCGGTGCTGCTGCTGCTGATCGGCGCCAAGGTCCTCGGGCAGGGCATCGCCGGCCTGTCGGCCTGAGACCAGCACGGCCTGTCGGGCTGAGACCCGACGCGCTCAGCCGGCGCCGTAGACGGGCGTCGGGGTGACCGCCTCGCGCAGGAGGTCGGCGACGACCGAACCGATCTCGTCGGCCTCCCAGCGGGCTCCCTTGTCGACCCGGGGCCCGTGGTTGAAGCCCTCGGCGATGCCGATGATGCCGCCCTCGACCTCGAAGACCCGACCGGTGACGTCGGCGGACTCGGGCGATCCGAGCCACACGACCAGCGGCGACACGTTCGCCGGGTCCATGGCGTCGAAGGCGTCCTCGCCGACCTCGGCCATCATGTCGGCGAACGCCTCCTCGGTCATGCGGGTCCGCGCCGCAGGGGCGAGGGCGTTGGCGGTCACGCCGATGCGACCCAGCTCGGCCGCCTGCACGAGCGTGAGGCTGGCGATGGCGCCCTTGGCGGCCGAGTAGGCGGCCTGCGCGATCGACCCCATCAGGCCGGCACCCGACGACGTGTTGATGATGCGGGCGTCGACCTGCTCGCCCGCCTTCGACTTGCCTCGCCAGTAGGTCGCCGCGTGACGGGCCGGCGCAGCGTGGCCGAGCACGTGGACCTTGAGCACGGCCTCCCACTCGGCCTGCTCGGAGTTGACGAACATGCGGTCCCGCACGATGCCGGCGTTGTTCACGACCACGTCCAAGCCACCGAACGTGTCGATCGCCAGTTGCACCATCTCGCCCGCCGCGTCCCAGTCGGACACGTCGTGCGACGACGTCACGGCCTCGCCGCCAGCGGCGACGATCTCGTCGACGACCTGCTGCGCCGGCGTGTCGGACGGGTCCGAACCGTCCTGGGCGACGCCGAGGTCGTTCACGACCACCTTGGCGCCCTGGCGGGCGAACTCGAGCGCATGCGCCCGGCCCAGTCCCCGACCCGATCCGGTCACGATCACGACACGTCCGTCACAGATAGCCATGCCGAGAATCTGACACCCCGTCAGGTCCGGGCACAAACTGTCGGGGCACTTCGATCTCGGGTCGGCCCGCCGCCACCCGACCAGGGGGACCACCATGCGATTCGGCGTCACCATCTTCGCCACCGACCAGTCGATGTCCGTCGTCGACGTCGCCCGCGCCGCCGAGGAGCGCGGCTTCGACTCGGTGTGGATCCCCGAGCACACCCACATCCCCACCAGCCGCCGCACCCCGCCCCCCACCGGCGACGACGAGCTCGCCGAGGAGTACAAGCGGTCGGTCGACCCGCTCGTCGCACTGGCCGCCGCGGCCTCGGTGACCTCCACCATCCACCTGGGCACCGGCGTCATGCTGCCCGCGCAGCGCGAGCCGCTGGTGACCGCCAAAGCGATCGCGACACTGCAGAACCTGTCGGACGGTCGGTTCGAGCTCGGGGTCGGCTTCGGCTGGAACGAGGACGAGATGGAGGACCACGGCGTCGACTACCGGACCCGCCGGGCGCACGCTCGCGACCACATGCTCGCCATGCAGTCGCTGTGGACCGACGAGGCCGCCTCCTACGACGGCGAGTACGTCTCGTTCCCTCCGACGTGGTCCTGGCCCAAGCCCGATACGCACGTGCCCGTGCTCATCGGCGGTGGGGCGGGCCCCAAGATGTTCGCCCACATCGCCGAGTACGCGGACGGCTGGATCCCGATCGGCGGTGCCGGCCTGGGCGACTCGATCCCCGCGTTCCGCGCCGCGGTCGAGGACGCCGGACGGGACCCCGACACGATGCGCATCGTGCCGTTCGGCTCGCACCCCAGCCCCGACAAGCTCGAGCACTTCGAGCGCATCGGGGTCACCGAGTGCGTGTTCCGGCTGCCGTCGGCCCCGGCGGACGAGGTGCTCCCGGTGCTCGACGAGCAGGCCCGACTGATCGCCGGATGATCCACCGCTGACCGACCGCCGGACGGCATCGCCGATCGACCGCTTCGCGACACGACGGGCGTAGCCTCGATCGGGTGAACGACCTGCCGAGCAAGAAGCAGCTGGAGTCGACCGGGGAGAACTACGGGTTCCGGATGAACAGCCGCCAGATCATCGGCGCGCTCATCGCGATCGTCCTGCTGATCTTCATCCTGTCGAACCGCGACCCGATCACCGTCGAGTTCCTGTTCATCGAGTGGAACACGTCGCAGTGGGTCGTGCTCGCCGTCACCGCGTTGCTCGGCGCTGCGGTCGGCGCAGGGATCTTCGCCCGACGTCAGAAGCGCAAGGCCAAGCGAGCCTGAAGGGCGCGCGCCACACGCTGAGCCGCTCAGGCGCTCGGCGGCATCCAGTGCCCGGCGTTCACCGGCAACGCCGTGCCGGTGACGCACTTGGCCAACGGCGACGCGAAGAACACCACGGCGCCCGCGATCTCCGACGAGTGCGGGAGGTAGCCCAATGCCGTCTCCGCGGCGCGCTCGTCGTAGACGTCCTGCCAGGTCGCGCCGTTGCCGCGCTCCTCGGCCTGCCACTCGAAGTAGATCCGGACGCTGTCGCCCCAGATGTAGCCGGGGTGCACGGCGTTGACCCGGATGCCGTACTCGCCGAGCTCGATGGCGAGGGTCTTGGTGACCGCGCCGAGTGCCGCCTTGGACCCGGCGTAGGAGCCGGCGTTCGCCTCGAGGTGGTGCACCGACATGGTGTTGATCATGACGATGCGCGCATCGCCGGTGCGCTCCGCCGCGTGCTTGAGCTGCGGCAGCATCGCCTGGGTCAGCCGCAGCGTGCCGAAGTAGTTGATGTCGACCGGGCGCTTCCAGCGGTCCAGGTCCGCGTCCTCGAAGCGCACGTGCTCGCCGCCGTGGAAGGCCGAGTTGACCAGGATGTCGACGCCGGCGCGCTCGACCCCGAGGGTGCTCGTGGCGGCGTTCACCTCGGCGGCGATCCGGTCGCACTCCTCGGCCTTTGCGATGTTGCCGTAGACGGGGAACGCCCGGCGGCCCATCGCCTCGATCTCCTCGGCGACCGAGGGCACCACCTTGTCCGAGCGCGCGACGAGCACGACGTCGGCCCCCTCGCGGGCGAGGCCCAGCGAGATGTCGCGCCCCATGCCCGGTCCGATGCCGGTCACCACTGCGGTCCTGCCCTCGAGCATCATGTCGTTGTCCCCCTGGAGTTGTGGTCGTAGGTCTCGGTCGTCGTACGAGCGCTCGTCGATCCGTCGTTCAGGACCGCACGCTGCGGTTCCACGCGACGTCGCGGTCGGTCGAGGGCTCACGTGGCAACCCGAGCGCCTGCTCACCCAGGTTGTTGCGGTGCACCTCCTCGGTGCCGCCGCCGATGCGCGACGCGAACTGGTTCAGGCACTGGTACTGCCAGAAGCCGTCGCCCTCGGCGTCGTGCCAGAGCATGCCCTCGGGGCCCTGCAGCTCGACGGCCAGGTCCACCCGGTGCGACAACGAGCGCGTGAAGAAGTTCTTGAGCAACGACCCGTGCAGCGCCAGCTCCTTGCGGCCGGTCATCACCGCCGTCTGGGTGCGCCAGCCCATCCACTTGAGCACCAGCTCGTTCGTCGCGACCTTGGCGAGCTCCTGGCGCACGATCGGGTCGTCGGTCCGGCCCAGCCGGCGAGCGGTGCCCAGCAGCGCCGCGAAGTTCGTCGCCTGACCGGCGCCCGAGATCATCGAGCTCTCGCTGCGCAGCGTCGTGCGGGTGACCTTCCACCCCTGGCCGACCTCGCCCACCACGTTCGACGCCGGGATGCGCACGCCCGACAGGAAGACCTCGTTGAAGTGGGCGACGCCCTGGGCCTGCACCAGCGGCCGCACCTCGATGCCGGGGCTGCGCATGTCCACGATGAAGTAGGACAGCCCCTCGTGCTTGGGCACGTCCGGGTCGGTGCGCGCGACGAGGATGCCGAAGTCCGCGTGCTGCGCGCTCGAGGTCCACACCTTCTGGCCGTCGACGACCCACTCGTCACCGTCGCGCACGGCCCGGGTCGCCAGGGCCGCCAGGTCGGAGCCGGCACCGGGCTCCGAGAAGAGCTGGCACCACGACTCCTCGCCCGACAGGAGCGGGCCCAGGTAGCGCTGCTGGTGCTCACGCGTGCCGTGGGCCATGAGCGTCGGCCCGACCAGCGCCTGCGCGGCGGTGAGGAACCCCGACGTGGCGTCGTAGCGGGCGAGCTCCTGGTTGAAGACGATCTGGTGCGCGGCGGTCAGCCCGCGACCGCCGAACGCGGCCGGCCAGGCGAGTCCCGCCCACCCCGACTCGTACAGCAGCTTCTGCCAGGCGTGACAGCGCGCCCGGTAGTCCGCGGCGACGTCAGGGTCGGTCGCCGCACCGTTGCGCGACCAGTCGCGATCGTCGCCCCTGCGCAGCTCGGCGTTCGCGTCCAGGAACGCCCGCACCTCGCTGCGGAACTCGGCCAGCTCTGGGGAGTCCTCGAAATCCACGGCGGCAGCGTAGGTCACGGAACTGGAACGCGTTCCAGTTCCGTGCGGAGCACCCCGACTGGCTGCGGTTCTGCGCAGCCTCAGGTCGACGGCAGGGGTTCGTCGGAGGAGAACGAGGCCACGGCGATGATGCCGACACCGAGCAGGCGGGCGCGATCTGCGACCTCCTCGGCGGGCGAGATCGCCCGGGTCACCTCGTTGAAGATCCACCGGGCGACCCAACGTCGCATGAGCACGAGGCGCCCCTGGGGCACCGGGCCACGCAGGCCGAGCCAGGCGGCGAGCGTCGCCGACGGGTCGTCGGCATCGGCCGGTTCCGGGCGGTCGTCGGGGCCGGCGTGCAACAGCGCGACGTCGCCACCCTCGGCCCACATCAGCGACAGGGCCGGTGCCATCAGGTCGTAGCTGGGCACGCCGCCGGTGCCGACGACCAGGAACTCGTGCTCGGCAGCCTCGGCCGCCGCCGCCAGTGCACCGACGCGGCCGCCCGGGGGCCGCTGGACCATGCGCCACGATCGGCCCGAGCCGACCAGGTGCTCTCGCAGCACCGACCGGCCGTCGTCCTGCTCGTCGTCCATGACGAGGACCTCGAGACGGACCCGCTCCGGGCGCCACCCGGCGAGCGAGCTCACCACGGGCGCACCGGCGGCACCGCCGTCGGGCACGATCACCGACACGCTCGTCGCGACCCCCTCGACCGTGTCGAACAGCCGGGAGACCCGTGAGGCGTCGTGTCGACGCAGCATCAGTCGGGTCACCGACGGATCCTCGAGGACCGGAGCGTGGAGTGTGGGTTCGAGATCAGACATGGGTGGGGGGTGTCGATCGCAGGTCTCGTCGATCGCCAACTCCCTATCGGCAGCGGGGCACACGGCCCTGAGGGTTTGCCGTGCGCCGAGCGTCACCACTGCCCCTGCAGCGGGCGGTCACTCGGGCTGCGTGGCGGGCGCGAGTCGACGGCCGGCGTCACGGTCGGGTCGCAGGACCGGCGTGGCGGGTCGCCGAATCCGACCCCTAGGGTGTGCAACGACCACCAGGGGGATACGACCATGCCACCGGCACTCTTCGTCGTCGGGACGTCGCGCAGCGGAACCAGTTGGGTCTTCGACCTGTGCGCGTCGCACCCCGACATGTCCATGGGCTACGAGTCGAAGCTGCCCGTCGAGGGCATCGAGGTCTACCGCCGCTACGCCGATCGGCTCACCGACGCCGCCGACCCCCGCGCCGTGATGGAGCAGCTGTTCCGCTCCCTGCACGACGAGATCGACGATCCCTCGAGCGAAGAGCTCCGCAGCCGCCTCACCCGTCCCGACGTCGTCGATCGTGCCCTCGCCGCGCAGCAGCGCGATCCCGGCTGGGCATCGGTCTGCGAAGCCATCGTCACCTCGCTCGAGGACACCACGCACTGGGGCAACAAGCTGCTGCGGGTCGAGCTCATGCCCGCCCTGCGCGAGCAGTGGCCCGACGCGAAGTTCCTGGTCCTGACCCGCGACCCCCGCGCCGTGCTCGAGTCACAGTCCAAGAAGTTCGACTACGGCGTCGTGTACAACGCGATGTACTGGAACACCCATGCGCAGTACGTGCACGACCAGATCGGGCTGCGTCCGGGCGAACACGACGACAGCCGGATCGTCGTCGACCTGACCGAGATGGCTCGCGACCCGCGACCCACGCTGACGTGGGCGTTCGAGTCCGTCGGTCTGAGCACCGAGCCGATCGACGACCTGATCACGCGCTTCCCCGGGGATCCCGAGCGGCTGGAGAACTGGCGCAGGACCATGGACCCCGGCCGCCAGCGCCGCATCGAGCAGTACTGCTTCACCGCCATGGAACAGCTCGGCTACCAGCCGGAGCTCGCCACCGGACCTCGCACCATCTCCAGCGCGCAGAAGCTGCTCGCCATGACCCAGGAGCACGGCGCACAACTGCTCCGCGATCCCGGTGCCATCCGCCGCAAGCAGGTCGGCCGCCGCGTGAAGGCCGCGCTCAAGCTCGGCAGCTGAACGCCCGGATCAGAGCCGCTCGATGATCGTGACGTTCGCTGTCACACTGCCCCGGCTCCGCCGGAGGGCTCACTCCCGGATCAGAGCCGCTCGATGATCGTGACGTTCGCTGTCACAACGGCCCCGGCTCCGCCGGAGCGCTCACTCCCGGATCAGAGCCGCTCGATGATCGTGACGTTCGCCTGGCCCCCGCCCTCGCACATGGTCTGCAGGCCGTAGCGGCCACCGGTGCGCTCGAGCTCGTTGAGCATCGTCGTCATGAGCCGCACACCCGTCGCACCCAGCGGGTGCCCGAGGGCGATCGCACCGCCGTTGACGTTGACCTTCGACAGATCTGCGTCGAGCTCCTTGGCCCAGGCCAGCACCACCGAGGCGAACGCCTCGTTGATCTCGACCAGGTCGATGTCGCCCAACGTCATGCCCGCCTTGTCCAGCGCGTAGCGGGTCGCCGGGATCGGCGCGGACAGCATGCGGATCGGGTCCTCGCCGCGCACCGACAGGTGGTGGATGCGCGCACGCGGCGTGAGCCCGTGCTGCTCGACGGCCCGCTCGGACGCGACGAGCATCGCGGCGGCGGCGTCGGAGATCTGCGACGCGACCGCCGCGGTGAGACGGCCGCCCTCGGTCAGCGGCTTGAGCGAGCGGATCTTCTCGAGGTTCGGCTCCCGCGGCCCTTCATCCTGGGTGACCTCGCCGTAGGCGACGATCTCGTTGTCGAAGCGGCCCTCGGCGCGGGCCTGGATCGCACGCTCGTGCGACTGCACCGCGAACGCCTCCATGTCCTCACGCGAGATGTCCCAGTCGCGGGCGATCATCTCGGCGCCGACGAACTGGCTGACCTCCTGGTCGCCGTAGCGCTTCACCCAGCCGGTCGAGCCCGAGAAGGGGTCGGTGATGCCGAACTGGTCGGCGACGAGCATCGCGGACGAGATCGGGATGGTCGACATGTTCTGCACGCCGCCGGCCACCACCAGGTCCTGGGTCCCGGACATGACGCCCTGCGCAGCGAAGTGCACGGCCTGCTGCGACGAGCCGCACTGGCGGTCGATGGTCGTGCCGGGCACCTCCTCGGGCAGCCCGGCCGCCAGCCAACAGGTGCGGGCGATGTCGCCCGCCTGGGACCCGATCGTGTCCAGGCAGCCGAACACCACGTCCTCGACCGCGGCCGGATCGATCCCGGTGCGGTCGACCAGCGCGTTCAGCACGTGGGCGCCCATGTCGGCAGGGTGCTCGCCGGCGAGCCCGCCGCCGCGACGCCCCACGGGGGTGCGGACTGCGTCGATGATGTAGGCCTCGGCCATGGGAACCTCCGGGCTGGGACGCCGTGCGGCGACCGATGTGGAACGGACCGGTCCACCGTATTGCGCCCCGCTGGTCATGGGACAGCCGCGCCACGTGGGCGCCACCGGTGCACGGTCCCTCCACAGGTGCAACACTGCCGCCATGACCTCGTGGCGCGCCGAGCAGTTCGACCTGCTCCCCCAGTCCGTGGCCGCGCGGTGGTCCAACTTCGGGCACTGGCACGAGCAGGCCTACTTCTCGAACATGGTCGGCATCCAGGTCGACGAGCTGCGCCGCGACTACGCGCGGATGAGCCTTCCGTGGCGCGCCGAGCTCAACCAGCCCCAGGGCCTCATGCACGGCGGCGCGATCGCCACGCTGATCGACACCGTCGTGGTGCCGGCGATCGGCACCGCCTACGACGACCCCCGCGCCTACTCGACGATCGAGCTCTCGATCCGGTACCTGGCGCCGGTGCGCGCCGAGGACCTCGTCGCCGAGGGCTGGGTCACGCGTCGGGGACGCCGGGTGGTGTTCTGCGAGGTCGAGGTCCGCACCGCGTCCGCGGTGAAGGTCGCGACCGGCAACAGCATCTACGTGGTCGGCGACTCAGACGACGCGGGCTGAGGCAGTCGGCCACCACTGAGGTGATCGGCGGCCGGCGACGTCCTCGATCCAGCCGACCGCGATGCACGCAGCGAGGGTCACCAACGTCGTGATCGCGATCGAGACGGACGCGATGCCGACCAGCTGCAGCACCGAGCCGTTCGGCGGGAACCAGATTCGGCTCAGGTAGACCCCGAGCAGCGACCACAGGTAGATCGTCAACGCCCGACGGTTCACGAAGGCGATCAGCGGACGGAACCGCCGCCCGGCGGCCACCTCCTCGAGCACCTCCCGGTAGGCCAGGCACAGCGTCAGCCAGGCAACGCCGATCGGCAGCAGCGACGGTGCCCACATGTTGATCGCCAGCGACGGTGCCAACGGCACGAACGCCACTCCGAGCACCGCCAGCACCACCGTGGCGATCTTCAGCGTGCGGCGCGACACCTCGAGCAGCGTGCCGTCGGTGAACGCGAAGCCCGCCACGAAGCACAACGTGAACGTCATGGTGTTCGAGTTGCCGGCGCTCCCGACGGCGTCCAGCAACCACAGCGCGCCGACCACCACGAGGGTGCCGCGGCGCCAGCGCCGGTACGCCAGCACGAGCAGTGGACCGACGAGCGCCAGCAGCAGGTGGGTGTGCACGTACCAGAGCGCGGTCCACGTCCAGAACACAGGATCCTCGGGGGACCCCGGACCGACGGGCGCCTCGCCGCTGAGCACCGGCACGAACAGACGGAGGGAGTCGTAGACGCCCAGTTCGGTGATCCACCCCTGTGCATCGGTGACGCTGGACCAGGACGACGTGAGCAGACCCAGTGCCCCGTACAGGACCATCAGCATCGCGGCGTAGGCGAACAAGGAAGGGAGGATGCGTCGGTAGCGATCCCGGATCACGATCAGCCCACGCCGCCGCTCCATCGACCTGGCGTAGAGCGCGCCGGCGACGAAGAAGATGATCGGGATCGAGGCGATCATCGACAGCGGATCCAGCCCGGTGACGTGGTAGGCGACGACGCGCAGGAGCGCCACGGTGCGCATGAGGTCGAGCAGGCCCAACCGGGCCGCACCCTCCGACGGACGCTGGAGTGGGAGGGCCCCCTCGATCGTCAACTCCCCTTCCCCCCCTCAGCTCCGGTACCACAAGATGGTACTACGGCTCCACGATGTGGAACCAGGTGTGGAAGTCGTCGAGCAGCGCGGTGAGGCGGGTGAGCACCTCCACGTCGCCGGCGACCGTGGCCCGGCCGGCCGCCTCCTCGTCCGCGAGCGTCGTGGCGCCGATGACGATCTGCTTGAACGCCGCGCTCGACAGACGCACCGTCAGCCCGGCCCGCTCGTCGGCGCGGCCGGCGAAGTGGTGCAGGACGCAGCGACGCAGCTCGATGAGGTGGCGCTCGTCGGTGTCGTCCAGCTCCAGGTTGATGCGCAGCTCGACGCCCTCGGCCGCCGGCCCGTTCAGGCGCACGGCCAGGTAGTCGAGCAGCATGTCGACCGGCATCGCCTCGAGCGTGTCCGGGCTCACCGTGCTGCGCACCCCCAGGTCGAGCACGCCGCCACGCAGCTCCTGCGCACCGGTCAGGTAGAAGTTGCGCCACACCCCGTTCTCGGTCTGGTAGCCGAGCTGCTCGAGCACGTCGGCCAGCAGCTCGCGGGCCGGGCGGTGCGTCGGGTCCGCGAACACGACGTGGTTGAGCACCTGTGCCGCCCACCGGTACTCCCCCGCGGCGACATCGACCCGTGCACGCTCGACGATCGCATCCGCGCCGCCCATGTACTCGACGTAGCGCACGCTCGACGCCTCGGGTGGCAGCGGGTGCAGCGTCGACGGGTTGCCGTCGAACCAGCCCAGGTACAGGTTGTAGACGGCCTTGGCGTTGTGGTTGACCGAGCCGTAGTAGCTGCGGTTGCACCAGCGGTCGCCGAGCTCGGCGGGGAAGTCGACCTGCTCCGCGATCTCGAGCATGGTCTCGCCGTGGTTCGCGAGCCGCAGCACCTGGTCGTGCAGGTACTTGTACGCGTCGCGCTGGACCTCGAGGAACTCGATGACGCGCTCGCGACCCCACGTCGGCCAGTGGTGCTGGGCGAACACGACGTCGGACTCGTCACCGAACAGCTCGATCGCCAGGTTCAGGTAGTACGCCCAGGCCTTCGCGTCGCGGGTGCGGGCGCCACGCAACGTGTAGAGGTTGTGCAGCACGTGCGTCGCGTCCTCGGCGGAGCACAGGGCTCGGAACTGCGGCAGGTGGAACAGCATCTCGGCGGGTGCCTCGGTGTCGGGCGCGAGCATGAAGACGAACTCGACGCCGTCGAGCTGCACACGCTGCACGTCCTCGGTGATCTCGAGCGTCGGCACCATGAACGACGGCGACGCGAGCGGGATGCCGAGGCCGAGCCCCGGGCTGATCGTGCCGGTCGGCCCCTTGGGCAGCAGCGGTCCGTACATGTAGCTGGCCCGACGGGTCATGGCGTTGCCGGCCATGACGTTCTCGCTCAACGCGGCCTCGGCGAAGCCGACCGGGGCGATGATCTGGGTCCGCCCGGCCGCGACGTCCTCGGCGGTCGTCACGCCCTTCACGCCCCCGAAGTGGTCGACGTGGCTGTGGGTGTGGATGACGGCGTGCACCGGCCGTATGCCGCGGTGCGCCTCGTACAGGTCGAGCGCGGCGCGTGCCGTCGCCGGTGCGGTCAGCGGGTCGACCAGGACCACGCCCGTGTCGCTCTCGATGATCGTCATGTTCGCCAGGTCCGCCGAGCGCACCTGGTACACCCGTTCGCACACCTCGAACAGGCCGTGCACGGTCAGGAGCTGGGTCTGGCGGTGCAGGCTCGGGTGCACCGTGTCGGGGCAGTCGCCCTGGTTGACCCAGTCGTACTGACCCACGTCCCAGACCGCGTTGCCATCGGCGTCGCGGATCGCGCCACCGTCGGGCAGCTCGGCGATCAGCCCGCGTCGGGCGTCGTCGAAGTCGGTCGTGTCGTCGAACGGCAGACCGTCGCGTGCGCTGGCCAGCACGGCTCGGGTCGACTCGGTCGCGTCCTTGGGGCTCATGTCGTCTCCGCTCGCAGGGGATCGTCCGCCGGGCCCGCACCGCCCGACGGCGAGCGCTCACGTGTCCGGCGCGGCGACGCTAGCGGCGGCGTCGGCGGGCGCGGCGAGGAACGAGCGGCCCTCGTCGCACAGCTCCAGCAGGTGGCAGTGCGCACACCACCTCCCGGGTCGCGGCGCCGCAGCGTCGCGGTCGGCACGCACGACGACGTGCTCGACGACCCGATCGACCGCCAGGGTCAGCAGGTCCTCGTCGACGTCGATGCGTTCCATGGTCCCGCGTGAGGGAGCGGCGAGCGTGACCCGCAGCGGCGCGTGACGGGTGCCGAGCGTGCGCACGAGCGCCAGGTACGCGGCACGCAGCCGGTCCGACGGTCCACCCGCGCCGTCGGCGACGAGCAGCAGGCGCTCCCCGGTGACCACCCCGCCGCGCACGGCGTCGTAGGACGCGCTCACCCGGACCAGGCGATCCGGGACGTCCCAGTGCGACGCCGATGACGGGTCGGCCCAGCGGATCGACCCGTCGCTGCCGACGAGCCGCTGGACCGACGAGCACCAGGTGATGGCCGCGGCGGCCACCGCGGCGCGACCGGCCCGGTCGAGCTGTTCAACCCACGCCGCGAGGTTGCGCGCCAGGTCGGTGCGTTCGCTCAGCACCTCGTCGACCGCGGTGGCGGCATCGGCAGCGGGGCTCGCGTCGTCGCCCAGCCGGCGCAGCGCCGCCAGCGCCACGCGTCGGCGCGCGGTCGCCACGGTCTCGGTGAAGTCGTCCGCAGGGTGCGCCGCACGCCGGGGGCAACGCTCCAGCAGCCCGAACCCGTTCACGACCACGCCGTCGGCGTAGCGGTCGGGCTTCACCCCCGGTTCGGGCACCAGCCGCTCCCCCAGCACCACGTCGAGCGTGGCGATCAGTCGGGCGGCAGCCTCGTCCGCGAGCCGACGGCGCTCGGCCTGCTCACCAGCCATCGTCGTCACCGTCCTCGTCGAGCGGGTGCGGGCTGCCCGGGACGGAGTCGGTCCCCGACGCGTCCGTGCCGGAGCCTGCGGCGCTGCTCGGACACGTCGTCGCGTCGACGCACCAGGAGCACCAGGGCCCGGGCGTCTCGGTCGGCGTGGCACCCGCGACGAGCTCGGCCCACGTCGCCAGGCCGTCGACGAGTCGCCGCGCCGCGGCGTCCAGCACGCCCATGGTCACGACCAAGCCCGCGGGTTCGCCGTCGGGGTACCAGCGGGCGACGACCGCCGGGGCGACGCGGTCGCGCATCGCCACCAGCAGCGCATAGAGGTACACCTCGGCCGGGTGCATGGAGGACACCGAGCCGGACTTCACCTCGAACAGCACGCCCGGCCGGGTGGTGCCGGGTCCGCCGAGCTCGACGTCGAGCATCCCCGCGCACACACATCCGTCGTCCGCCAGCACGAGCGACGCCCGGCTCTGCACACGCGGCGCCCAGTCCGCATCGATGCCCGCCCAGGCGTCGGCCACCGCCGACGTGAGCGGTGCGACCAACGCCTCGGCCTCGGCGACATCCATCTCGTCGAGCACGGCGAGCGTCGCCCAGTCCCCTGCGGCCTCCAGCATGGACGTCAGGTCGGCGAGCGGCTCGCGGACCCTGCCCGCCACGAGCTGGTGGGCGACGAACTGGTCCAGCGCCACCCCTCGCAGCATCGACGTCGACGGCGGGTCGTCGGTGGGTCGGCGATGGGACGCGACGGTCGAGCGCTGGCACTGCTGCAGCTGGGCCAGGCGGGACTTCGGCAGGCGCAGCGGCAGCGCGTCACGTCCAATCGCGTCGCGCCAGGGTGCCAACGCATCGACCGCGGCACGGTCGAGGTCGCGGCGCAGGTCGTCCAGGTCGTCGCCGGAGATCGGTTCGGGGACCGAGAGGTTCGACAACCAGGACGCGATCGACACCGCTCCATCGTTCCAGCAATCCGAGTCGTGACCCGGCACCGGCGCCGCCGGAACACGGAACCGGAGGTGACCACCGGGACGCGGAACCGGAGGTGACCGCCGGAACACGGAACCGGAGGTGACCGCCGCATGACCACCGGTTGAACGCGAGGTGACCAACTGTCAGCATGCACTGGACGACCCGGCGGGTGGCTCCTGTCGGACGATGGGGGGAACGATGCGGCGAACGACGCGATCCTGGTCGACTCGAGGCATGGTCGCGGTGGCGGCGATGCTGGTGCTCGGGCTCGGCGCCGCGTGCGCGGCGCCGGCACCCAACACCGGCGGCGGTGGGATCGGCACCGGTGAGGGTGAGCCGAACGAGCCGGCCGGCGACGACGCCGTGCGGCTGAACGAGCTGCAGTTCATCGGTTCGCACAACAGCTACAAGTCCGCCCCCGACGCCGCGATCCTCAACTGGCTGACCGTCGGCGCGGCGCTCGTGCCCGACATCGCCACGGCGCTCGGCGATCCCGCACAGCTCAACTACGACCACCCGCCGCTGCCCGTGCAGCTGGCCCGCGGGCTGCGCACCTTCGAGCTCGACGTGTTCGCCGACCCCGAGGGCGGTGCGTTCTCCCGACCGCTGCTCGACCGGTCGTTGGGACTCGGGCTGCCCCGACCCGTCGGGGTGGACGAGCCCGGCATGAAGGTCCTGCACGTGCAGGACATCGACTACCGCTCGACCTGCCCGACGCTGATCGGCTGCCTGGACGAGCTGCGCACCTGGTCCGACGCGACGCCGGGCCACCTGCCGATCGTCATCAACATCGAGCTGAAGGACGACCCGCTGCCCGAGCCGTTCGACGACACCGCGATCACCCCGGTCGACGCCGTGCAGCTCGACGCCGTCGACGCCGAGATCCGCAGCGTGCTCGGCGATCGGCTCATCACGCCCGACGACGTGCGCGGCGACGCGGCCGACCTCCGCACCGCGGTGCAGACCGAGGGCTGGCCGTCGGTCGCCGACAGCCGCGGACGGTTCCTGTTCTTCATGGACAACGCGAACCTGCGCTCGGACTACCTGGACGGGCATCCGTCGCTCGAGGGGCGGGTCATGTTCACGAGCTCCGGCGAGGGCCAGCCCGACGGCGCGGTGCTCAAGGAGAACGACCCCGGCGACGGCACTCGGATCCGTGACCTGGTCGAGCAGGGCTACCTGGTGCGCACCCGGGCGGATGCCGACGTGGTGTCGCCCGATCCGGCGGTGCGCGACGTGGCGCTGGCCTCCGGCGCCCAGATCGTGCACTCCGACTTCCCCGCGGGGCAGTCGGCGCTCGGCTCCGGCTACGTGGTGAGCTTCGGGACCCGGGTTCAGGCGCGCTGCAACCCGGTGCTGACCACGTCGGCCACCTGCGCGCCGGCCGTGGCGGTCGAACCCCGCTGAGCGCTGGCGTCAGCTGTCCGGCGCCAGCTGTCCGGCGGGCGAACGCCCGGCGTCATCTTCTCGAACCTTGTTCAGAACCATGGACTTCCTCAGCATTGCTGTGTACCGTCGACAAGGTCACCGGGGCAGGACGACTGGACGCGGGGACACCAGGGATCGTCCCGGCTGGGGGCGGTCCGGGGCGACAGGTCGGCGCGCAGCGCCGGACCCGGAGGGACAACACATGCATCGCACACGCACGCGGCTCGCGGCCGTCGTAGGGGTTCTCGCTGTCATGGGGGTGGCCGCAGCATGCGTGCCGCCGCCGACGCCGGCGAACGAGAGCTGGACGTTCCGGGCCTCCCAGGTCACGGTCAACGACAGCCAGGACGAGGTGCGCGTCTTCGGCGCCTGCGCCAACTTCAACTGCGAGGACGAGCCGTACACGCTCAACATCGGCTTCCGCGTGAAGATCGGCGTGCCGAACTCGGCGCAGACCGTCGTGGTGAACAACCGCACCGACGCGCCCGAGAACGTCGGCGAAGGCCAGACCGTGAACCTCACGGGCAACGCCCAGAACGCCGTCACCTGGAACAACGTCAAGCCGCTCGACGTGGTCGACCTGTTCAACACGAACAACAAGCTCGAGGTGTTCGGCGTCTACAGCTGGGCCTCCGAGGAGGACTTCGTGGGCAACGGCGTGGCCGCCGATGCGGTCGCCGACGTCCTGCGCGACGCCCTGAACTCGACGCTCGCCACGGGCACCCTGCCCTCCGACGCCGGCCTGATCCTGGACCTGGTGCTCGACAACATCTTCGGTGCGCTCGGGCTGCTCGCCCAGAACATCCCGCTGTTCGGCCTGGGCGACGACGTCCTCGGCGGCGGCCTGTACATCGGCATCGGTGCCAAGGGTCAGCTGGCGAGCATCATCGACGGCACCATCGGTTCGGCACCGCCGATCACCTTCGACATCCCGCTCCTGAGCCTCCCGCCGGACATCGTCGGTGGCGGCGTCTTCACGATGGGCGGCCCCAAGTCCTTCAACCAGACGTACTCGGGTGCCGACGGCCAGCACACCTACCAGTACCAGGTGGCCAAGAACTGATCGACCCAGTCGATCGGAACGCATGACGGTGGCCCGGGCAGCAGCCCGGGCCACCGTCGCGTCCGGGCCCGAGACCGATCCGCTCAGCGCCAGCGGGCGGCGGTGTCCTGGCGGTAGTACCCCGCGAGCACGTCGTAGAGCTCGGGCCGTTCGCGCCGCAGTGCCACCGGCGCGTCGAAGAACGCCTCGGTCGCCACCGCGAAGAACTCGGCCGGGTTGACCCCGGCGTAGGAGCGCAGGACGGACCCGCCCCGCCCGGCCACGACCTCCTGGTAGGCGGCGGTGCACACCTCGACCCACCGCTCGCTCTGCTCGACGCTCGACATGGGCGGTGTGCCGTCCGCCGAGCCGGTGAGCATGTCGAGACGGTGCGCGAACTCGTGGAACACGACGTTGTGGCCGCTGCCGGGGTGGCGGGCCTCGGCCAGCACCGCGTCCCAGACGATCAGCACCGGCCCGTGCAGGTCGGCCTGGCCCAGGATCGGTATCGGTCCGTCGGACACGATGCCGGCGACCTGGGAGTGCTCGCCCTGGAGCACCATCGTCGTCGGGTGCACCAGGACCGTGCGCACCCCACCGAACGAGTCGTCCGGCAGGCCGAGCAGCAGGACCGCGGCATCGGCGGCGATGGTCACCTCGATGTCCTCGGTCAGCGCGAAGTCCGCCGCCGCCTCCCAGCGGAGCTCGACCAGCAGCCGGAGCGCGAGCATCTCGAGCCGTTCGCGCTCGGCGTCGTCGAGCAGCTGCCATGTCCGCATGCGCGACGCCAGCAGGTCGCGCCACTCGGGTCGGAACCCGGCCTCGAGCCGTTCGCGACGCTCCCGGTGGTGGCGCGTCTCGAACAGCATCAGCCGCCGGAGCCGGTCACCTGGTCGATGAGGTCCTCGATGCGCTTCTTGAAGGCCTCCCACGCGGAGGACACCGCCGAGGACACGTCGCCGCCGGCGTCGGAGATCTGCTGGTCCAGGTCGTCCACGTCGGCGCGGAGGTCGTCGGCGGCCTGACGGGCGTCGTCGGAGATCTCCTCGCCGCCGCTCTCCAGGTCGGAGGACAGCTGGTCGGCCTGCTGCTGGACGTCCTCGACGCCGGAGCGCAGGTCGTCGTCGAGCCCCTCGGCCTGGGACCGCAGGTCGTCGCCGGCGTCGGAGAGCTGGTTGCGTGCGTCGTCGAGCGCGGAGGAGGCGTCCTCCACCAGGCTCGACGCGCTCTCCTCTGCGGAGTCGAGCAGCGAGTCGGCGGTGCTCGAGCCGTCGTCGGAGGAGCAGGCGCCGGCGCCCAGCGCCACCACCGCGCCGAGTGCGAGCGCTCCCATCGTGTTGCGTCGTTGCATGGCCATCCTCCTGGTCCCGGGCCCGTGCGGACCGTCAGCGAAGCTAGCCCGCGGGGGTGACCACCACGCTGCAACGCTCATGCGCGAGCTCCCGCTCCCCTGAACGGGACGAGACCCGGCGCACCCCTAGCGTGGGCGCGCGTGGCCCCCGTGATCAGCGTCCAGGACCTGCGCAAGGTCTACGACGACGTCGCCGTCGTGGACGGCGTCAGCTTCTCGGTCGATCGCGGGGAGTGCGTCGGCATCCTCGGGCCGAATGGCGCGGGCAAGACGACCACGCTCGAGATGGTCGAGGGGATCCGCCGACCCGACGGCGGCACCGTCGACATCCTCGGGCACGCCCCCTGGCCTCGTGACCCGGCGCTGCTGCGCCTGATCGGCGTGCAGCTCCAGGGCACGGCGTTCATCGAGCACCTGAGCGCCATTGAGCAGCTGCGGACCGTCACCGACCTGTACGGCGTCGACCGCACGCGCGCCGAGGAGGTCCTGGCGCAGGTCTCGCTGTCCGACATGGCCGCCAAGGACGTCGACGACCTGTCCGGAGGTCAGCGACAACGGCTGTCGATCGCCTGCGCGTTGGTGCACCGACCGCAGGTGCTCTTCCTGGACGAGCCGTCGACCGGGCTCGACCCGGCGTCCCGACGAGAGCTGTGGGAGGTGCTGCGTGCCGTGCGGGCCGACGGCACGACGGTCGTGCTCACGACGCACTACATGGAGGAGGCCGAGGAGCTCTGCGACCGCGTCGCGGTGCTCGAGGGGGGTCGCATCCTCGCGATGGACGCACCTGCGGAGCTGGTGCGACAGCTCGACGCCCCGACCCGCCTGCTCCTGCCTCCCGACGCCCTCGACGCCGGGGTCGCCGCAGCGCTCGACGGCGTGCAGTCGGTCGAGCAGGACGGCGGAGCCCTCACGATCGTGACCCGCCAACCGGCACAGGTCATCGCCCGACTGAGCGACCTCGAGGCCCTGGCCGGCCTGCAGGTGCGGTCCGGCTCGTTGGAGGACGTGTTCGTGGCGCTCACCGGTCGACGGCTGGTCACCGACGACGGGACGGCGGCGTGAGGGCCTGGCGTTCGCTCACCGCGGCGATGTGGAAGGGGCTCCTGGCCGATCGGACGTCGCTCTTCTTCTACTTCCTGTTCCCCCTCATGTTCCTGGTCCTGTTCGGCCTGGTGCTGGGCAACCCGGACCTGGGGCGCGTGACCGTCGCCGTCACGGGAGACGGGACGCTCGTCGAGGCGCTGCCGGAGCAGGTCGTGACCATCGAGCGGTTCGCCGACTTCGACGATGCGGTCGCCGCCGTGCGCGACGGTGACCTGCCGGTCGCGCTGCGCCAGGAAGGTGAGCTCGTCGAGCTCCGCTACTCGGCGACGAACCAGGTCGCCTCGGCCACCGTGCGGGGCATCGTGGACTCGGTGGTGGGTCGGGCGAACCTGGCGGCCGCCGGCGCCGAGCCCGTGTTCGGGGTCGAGGCCGCGCAGGTGGAGGACGAGTCCTACCAGCCGATCCAGTACCTCACGTCGAACCTGTTGGCCTGGGGCATCGCGATGTCCGCCGCGTTCGGCGCGGCGATGAACCTGGTGATCTGGCGTCGCAACCTCGTCCTGCGCCGCCTCCGGCTCGCGCCGGTCCATCCCGCCGCGATCGTCGGCGCCCGCGTCGGCGTGAGCCTGGGCGTCGCACTTCTGCAGGCCGCGGTCTTCGTCGGCGTCGCGATGACCCCGCCGTTCGGGCTGCAGCTGCGCGGGCAGTGGTGGCTGCTGGTCCCCCTGCTCGTCGCCGGCACGCTCGCGTTCATGTCGATCGGACTGCTCGTCGGTGCGCTGGTGAAGGGCGAGGAAGCCGCATCCGCCGCGGTGAACCTGGTGATCCTGCCGATGGCGTTCCTGTCGGGGGTGTTCTTCCAGATCGACGCCATGCCGGAGGTGATCCAACGCGTGTCGTGGATCATGCCGCTGCGGCACCTGAGCTCCGGCATGCTCGACGTGCTCGTGCGCGACGGTGGCGTGACCTCGGTCCTGGCGCCGGTCGGGATCCTGTTGGCCTTCGCCGCGGTGATGACGACGATCGCGTCGCGCTTCTTCTCCTGGGACACCTGAGCCGCCGTCGGCCGACCGTCGGCGACCGGAAAATCGTTCAGGCGGCGAGCGGGCGCGTCGATGCACTGGAACCCGCCCCGCCGGATCGCTCCGGCCGCACCAGGAGTCCAGCTCGACCGTGCCCCCCGCCCGTCGCATCCGAGTCCTCGCGCTCGCCACCGTCGCCACCCTCGCCGTCGTGCTGACCGCGTGCACCCCGCCAGCGCCCGCCAGGGTGCTCGTCCCCCGGGAGCTCGGCGCCGCCACGGTGCCCGACGAGGTCGACCTCTCCTACGGCCCGGACGCCGCGCACCTGTTGGACATCTACCGCACCGATGCGGCCACACGGCGCGGGACCATCGTGTTCGTGCACGGCGGCGGCTGGACCGCCGGCGACAAGGCCGGCATCACGTCGGGCATGTTCGGGATCTTCCTGAGCCAGCTCGACCGCGGGTTCGACCTGGTCTCGGTGGACTACCGCCTGGCGCCGGAGCACCCCTACCCGGCCGCACGCGACGACGTCGCGCTCGCGGTGTCGTGGCTCATCGAGCACGGTGCCGAGCACGGCATCGACACTTCACGCATCGTGCTCGCGGGTCACTCGGCCGGCGGCACCCTGGCCTCGATGGTGGCGACGACACCTGGTGCGACGACGGAGTTCGGCACCGTCCCCCGGGTCGACCGCTTCGTGGCCGTCGCCGCGATGAGCGCGCTCACCAACGACCACATGATGGTCGACTTCCCCGGCGACTGGGGCGTACCCGACGCCGACCGTGCCTCGGCCGCACCGCTCGCCACGATCGACCGCACCGATCCTCCCGGCTACCTCGTGCACGGCGACAGCGACGGCTTCGTCACCGACTGGCACTCCCGGATGCTCATGTGGAACGGCACGGCGGTCGGCGCCCGGCTGCAGCTGGACCTGATCGACGCAGGCACCCTGTTCTGCCGGGGCCACTACAGCCCCTGCGGCGCCGACATGGTGCCGTTCGAACGCTTCCTGGGGTAGCGACCGCTGGGACGGCCCGATTCCGCTACGCGGCCGCGCGGGTGCGGCGCAGGAGCGGGTCGGCCACACCGAGCACCCGATCGGCGGTGCGCATGGCGACGCCGCCGGCTCCGGGCGTCGACGAGTCCACGAGGTTGCCCATCACCTGGAGGGTGATGTTGGCGATGCCGTGGGTGCCGACTGCCAGACGCAGGCCGCTGCGCAGGATCCACGGATGGCCGATCAGGAACGAGAACCGCCGGCCGGTGCGCAGGAACGAGTCGAAGCGCTCGCCGATCTCGGCGTCGTAACGAGCGGGTGCCGACACGGGATCGGCCAGGAACAGGTCGGCGGCGAGCATGCCGGACTCGAGGCCGTAGTCGATGCCCTCGCCGTTCATCGGGTTGACCAGCCCTGCGGCGTCGCCGATCGCGACCCACCCCGGTCCATGTCGGCGCTGCGAGCTCATCGGCAGTCGCCAGGCACGGGGACGTTCCAGGTCGGGACCCAGGTCCCAGTCACGCTGGACCAGTGCCCGATAGCTGTCCTGCAGCCGGTTGAGGTTCAGCTGCTTGAACCCCTTCATGGTCGAGAGCGCGCCGACGCCGATGTTCACGGTGCCGTCGCCGCAGGGGAACATCCAGCCGTAGCCCGGCACCGCGATGCCCTGCTCGTCGCGCAGCGTCAGGCACGCCTCCAGGTAGCGCTCCGCGTGCCGGGGGGTCTCGGCGTAGGTGCGGATGGCCAGGCCGAAGGGCTCGTCGGGGTCGCGCTCCGCGCCGAGCATGCGGGCGACCTGCCCGGGTGCCCCCGTGGCCACGACCACCATCGGTGCCGCCAGCCGGCGCTCGCCGACCTGCACCCCGGTGACGCGGCCGTCCTCGAGGATCGGCAGCGCCTCGGACTCCCAGCACAGCTCCGCGCCGGCCTCGGCGGCCAGCTCCATCAGTCGGGCGTCGAGTCGCCGGCGCGGCCACACCGCGCCGTGTGCGGGGAACGGCGCGATGCCCGGCCATTCGAGCTGGCGGACGGTGCGGTTGGCGATCATGCGGAGACCGTCGATGCGATGGGCGTCGTCGAGGTCCACCCCCAGCTCGTCGAGCGCCCGGACGGCCCTGGGCGTGAGCCCGTCGCCGCAGATCTTGTCGCGGCCGGGTGCGCCCTTCTCGAACAGCGTCACCGAGGCACCGGCGCGAGCTGCTCGGATCGCCGCGGCCGCTCCTGCCGGACCGCCGCCGATGATCAGGAGGTCACGCTGTTCGACTGCCATCACGGGGTCAGTCTGACCCCTCGGGCTCGTCACGCGACAGCCGGGGGCGGGTGACGCCCGTCGCCCGGGTCCAGCGACCCCCACCTGCAAGGGCACTACGCGCTGAGCTTGCCAAACCGTCCCGTTTTTTTCGGACGGTTTGGCAAGCTCATCGATCGAACCGCCCACGCTCGTTGGGTGGGACCATCGTCGCGCTTGACAAAGTGACAACTCGCGTTAGTTTGTCACTCATGTCCGAGCCCACCGAACCGTCGATCGAGCAGCGCCTGCTCACCGCAGCGCTCGAAGCAGCGACCATCCACGGCATCGCCAAGCTCTCGATGGGCGACGTCGCCCGCCGCGCCGGTCTGTCCCGACAGACGCTCTACCGCTACTTCCCCAGCAAGGACTCGCTGGTCGCCGCAGTCGTGTCCGCCGAGACCGCGGCGCTCATCCAGCGGGTGCTGTCGGCGGCGATCGAGGTCGAGGATCCACGGGCCTCGCTCGAGGCGGCGCTGTTCACCACCCTCCGCGTGGTGCGCGACCACCCGCTGCTCGACCGTCTGCTGCGCACCGAGCCCGAGGCGCTCCTGCCGCTGCTCACCGCCGAGGGCAGCCCCGCGATGACCCAGGTCCGCACGATCGTCGAGGCCCTCGTGGCCGAACGCCGCCCGCCCATGGTCGACGACCCCGTCGCCCTGCGCCGGTTCGCGGACGTCGTGACCCGCCTGCTGATCTCCTACGCGATCAGCGCCCCCGACGACCCGCCCGAGGTCGTCGCGCAGTACCTGTCCATGTTCCTGATCCCCGACGCCGTCGCCGGCGTCGACGCACCGGAGGCACGCCGATGAGCACGCTGAGCACCACCATCGACGGCGAGCAGGTCCGCTGGAAGGACCGCAAGCGCTACCTGTGGTTGCTGGGGCTCGTCGTCCCGCTGCTGCCCTTCGGCGCCGGCCGCTGGGTCGACAACGTCGGCATCGGCCAGATCTTCTGGTTCTCCGGTCCGATCTGGATCCTCGTGATGATCCCGCTGCTCGACACGATCTTCGGCACGGACCGCTCCAACGCCCCCGACTGGGCCGTCGAGCAGCTCGCCGCGGACCGCTACTACCGCTGGTGCACCTTCCTCTTCCTGCCACTGCAGTACGCCGGCCTGGTCTACGCCTGCTGGATCGTCGCCTCCAACGACCTCACGTGGTGGCAGACCCTGGGCTACGCGCTCACGGTCGGCACCGTCGCCGGCGTCGCGATCAACACCGCCCACGAGCTCGGCCACAAGAAGGAGCGCTCCGAGCGGCTGCTCGCCAAGCTCGCGCTGGCGCAGTCGGGCTACGGGCACTTCTACGTGGAGCACAACCGGGGCCACCACAATCGCGTCGCCACCCCCGAGGACCCGGCCAGCTCCCGACTCGGCGAGTCGTTCTGGGCGTTCCTCCCCCGCACCGTCGTGGGCAGCGTCCGGTCCGCCTGGGGCCTCGAGGCCAAGCGGCTGCGCGCCCAGGGCAAGCCGGTCTGGAGCACCCAGAACGACGTGCTGACCGCGTGGGCGTTCAGCGTCGTCCTGTTCGTCGGGCTCGTCGCCGTGTTCGGCGTGCAGATCGTGCCGTTCCTGCTCATCCAGGCCGTGTTCGGGTTCTCGCTGCTCGAGGTCGTCAACTACCTGGAGCACTACGGCCTGATGCGCCAGCAGACCGAGTCCGGTCGCTACGAGCGCTGCAACCCCCAGCACTCGTGGAACTCGAACCACGTGGCGTCGAACGTCATCCTCTACAACCTCGAGCGGCACTCCGACCACCACGCACACCCCACCCGCCGCTACCAGGCGCTGCGCCACTTCGACGAGTCACCGCAGCTGCCGTCCGGCTACGGGCTGATGCTCGGACTGGCGTACCTGCCGCCGGTGTGGCGAGCGGTGATGGACCGTCGGGTGCTCGCCCACTACGACGGCGACGTCACGCTCGCGAACATCCACCCGCCCAAGCGCGAGAAGGTGCTCGCGAAGTACGGCGCGCCGAACCGCTGAGCGGCGAGACTGTCCCCCGGCCGACGACCCCGGGGGACACATGCAGGTACCGCTCACCATCCGTGACCACCTGGAGCGCGCCGCACTGGTCTACGGCGACCGGGTCGGCGTCATCGACGAGCCCGACCAGCCGGCGCCCCCGCTCGACGGGCTGACCTACCGGGCGCTCGCCGAGCGGTCGCGCGCGTTCGCCGCAGGGCTCGAGTCGCTCGGCGTGCCCCAGGGTGGGCGGGTCGCGGTCGTGTCGCAGAACTCGGCACGGCTCCTGACGGCGCTCTTCGGTGCCCCCGCGTACGGCCGCGTCGCGGTGCCGATCAACTTCCGGCTGCACCCCGACGAGGTCCGCTACATCGTCGAGCACTGCGGCGCGGACGTGCTGTTGGTCGACCCGGAGCTGGACGAGACGCTCGCGGACGTCGGTGCGCGGCACCGCTTCGTGATCGGCGCCGACAGCGACCAGGTCCTCTACCGACACGACCTCGAGCCGAGCGCCTGGGAGCCCGACGAGGACGCCACGGCGACCATCAACTACACGAGCGGTACCACCGCCCGACCCAAGGGCGTCGAGATGACGCACCGCAACCTGTGGGTCAACGCTGCGACGTTCGGCTGGCAGGCCGGCGTGAACGACCGCGACGTCTACCTGCACACCCTGCCGATGTTCCACTGCAACGGCTGGGGCATGCCCTACACGGTCGCCGCGATGGGCGTGCCCCAGATCGTGCTGCGCAAGGTCGACGGCGCCGAGATCCTGCGCCGGGTGCGCGACCACGGCGTCACGTTCATGTGCGGCGCTCCCGCGGTCGTCGCGATGATCCTCGAGGCCGCCGAGTCCTGGGACGGGCCGATCCCGGGCAGCGGCACCGACGGCAGCGGTACTGACGGCGGCCCGCGGGTGCGGATCATCGTCGCGGGCGCTCCCCCGCCGTCACGCACGATCGAACGCGTCGAGACCGAGCTGGGGTGGGAGTTCATCCAGATCTACGGCCTCACCGAGACCGCACCGCTGCTCACCATGAACCGCTCGCGTGCCGAGTGGGACGAGCTGGACCCGGCCGAGCGCGCCCGCAAGCTCGTGCGCGCCGGCGCCCCTGCACTCGGTGTGCGCCTGACCGTCGACGACGAGGGCGAGCTGCTCGCCCGGGGCAACACGGTGCTCAAGAGCTACTGGGAGCAGCCGGCCGAGACCGCGGCGGCGCTCGACGGTGGATGGTTCCACACCGGCGACGGCGGGATCATCGACGACGAGCACTACGTGACGATCCACGACCGCAAGAAGGACGTGATCATCTCGGGCGGCGAGAACGTCTCGTCGATCGAGGTCGAGGACGTGCTGTTCTCGCACCCCGAGGTCGCCGAGGTCGCTGTCATCGGCGTGCCCGACGACCGGTGGGGCGAGACGATCAAGGCGCTCGTCGTGCTCACCCCCGGCGCATCCGCCACCGAGGCGACGCTCATCGAGCACTGCCGGGAGCACATCGCCCGCTACAAGTGCCCCACGACGATCGAGTTCCGCGACGAGCTCGCGCGCACCGCCACCGGCAAGCTGCAGAAGTACAAGCTGCGCGAGCCCTACTGGGCGGGCCGCGACCGGCTGGTCAACTGACGGGAGGGTCACCCATGGGCCTGTACGAGGAACGGGTGCTGCCACGGCTGGTCGAGCTGACCTGCGGCGGCGCGGACATGGCCAAGTTCCGCCGGCGCACGGTGGAGGGGCTCGAGGGTCGCATCGTCGAGGTCGGCTTCGGCTCGGGGCTCAACGCCGAGGTGTACCCCGACGCGGTGACCGACGTGCTCGCCGTCGAGCCGTCGACGCTGGCCCGCGAGCGCTCACGTCGTCACACCGCCTCGACCCACGCACGTATCGAGTTCGTCGGGCTCGACGGGGCGGTGCTGCCCATCGACGACGCGTCGTGCGACGGCGCGCTCGCCACGTTCACGCTGTGCACGATCCCCGACGTGCACTCGGCGCTCGCCGAGCTGCACCGCGTCGTGCGGCCCGGCGGTCGGTTCCACTTCATGGAGCACGGCAGCGCACCCGACGAGTCGGTGCGCACCTGGCAGCGCCGCATCGAACCGATGCAGAAGCGCCTGGCCGGCGGCTGCCATCTGACGCGTGACCCCGGGGCGCTCGTCAGCGACGCCGGCTTCGAGATCGTCGAGCTGGAGCACCGGTACGTGAAGGGGCCCAAGCCCTGGAGCTACTTCACGATCGGCAAGGCGGTCCGGCCGGCCTGACCGGCGGGGGTCAGACGCGCAGGTCGACCCGCACCCAGCCGGGCTCGGCGGGCAGCTCGACGGGCAGCTCCCAGCGGCCGCCGTCGCCGACGGTCACCGTGTGCTCGACCGACGCCGTGCCCGGTCCGCCGGAGTGCACCGTCGCCGACACGGCGGCGGCGTCGGACCACCCGACCAGGGTGACCACCTCGTCCGCGCCGGCGAGGCGCAGCCGCACGTGGTCGCCGTGGTCGGCCACGTCCGACACCCGCTGACGGCCCGCCGTCGCGTAGCGGTGGCCGTCACCGAACACGGCGAGGTGGCCGCCGGCGAGCCGGGGCGCGACGACGTGCAGCGCCCAGCCCTTGGCACCCAGCTCGACGTCCCAGCCATCGGGTCCCAGCGGCGAGACCCGGCCGCTGCGCCAGTCGAGCAGCGCGTTGCCGGCGCCCCCGGCGCCGTCGCCCGACCGGGGAGCGTCGTCGCCGAGCTCGGCCACCGTGATGCGGGTCGACATCGAGTCGCTCGCGTCGTGGCAGTTCATCGTGATCACGTACGACCAGCGGCCCGCGGCGTGCTGGCTGTGGGTCGCCCCGACGACGGGTTCGGGCTGGAGCACGCCGTGGTGGGCGAAGCACCGCCCGATCGCCGCGATGGGCGCGTCGGGCGCCACCAGCAGGCCGTCGCGCCGGGCGGTGCGCAGCACCAGGTCCCGGTCCGCGCCGCCGAGCGCATCGCCGATCCCGACCGGACCGCCCGACAGCGCGGCGAGCGCCGCCTCGGCGCCGGGGTCGGTGCTGCCGCCGTGGCCGTCGCTGCGGAACACGTCCTTGTAGGGCCACAGCCCCAGCGGACGGACCATGGCGTTGGTGTAGAGGAACCATGCCCAGAGCAGCTCCGGGGGCACCAGGTAGCCGTGGTCGCCCGAGGTGCGGATGGAGGTGACCTGTCCCAGCGTCGTGCTCGCCATCATGTCGGCCGGTGTCGCCATGCACCACTGCGCGGTCATGCCCCGCTCGGCGAGCGCCCGGTCGAGCCCCTGCTGCCACGCCGCGGCGCGGCCCGGTGCCTCACGCAGGCCCCGCACGCCCAGGAAGCACTCGACCAGCCAGTCGTGCTCGAACGTCTCGACACCCCATACCTGGCACTGGTCCACGTAGGTCTCGTACAGCGTCGTGTCGACCGGGTGGGCGTACTCGCCGTCGACCCAGCACTCGTGCTCGGCCAGGTAGGGCGAGTCCGACGAGAGGTGCCGGCAGTGCGCGACGAGCGGCGGGCCGCCCATCGCGTCGCTCAGCGCCGAGATGCCGTCGGGCAGGATGTCGTCGCGGGCCTGCCAGCGGTCGAGCCCCGTGGGCGGCACGTCCCAGGCATCGGTGTCGAAGGGTCGGATGGTGCGGTGCGGGTAGAACCACGAGTCGAGCTGCACCGAGCGGAACGGCACGTCCCGAGCACGCAGATCCTCGAGCGTGTCGACCAGGGTCTCGGTCACGCTGCGGCGACCATCGCCCGACCCGTCGCCCGATCCGTCGGCCGGCTCGTCCTTCGGTTCGGTCCGGTACCAGTACGCCGCGCCGTTGTCGGTCCAGTACGACACGTGCGACCCGAGCGCGTCGATGCCGCGCGGCAGCCGTGAGGTGCGCGCCCGCTCGGTCAGGATCGCCGCCCAGCGGTCCAGGCACTCGCGGGCGTCACGACCGGCGATCACCGCCATCTCGGTGCTGAAGCCCTTGGGCACGCTCGCCAGATCGCCGTGCCACCCGCAGCGCACCTCGCCGCCTGCACCCTCACCGGTGCCGTCGTCGTCGCCGGGCACCGAGATCACCTGCTCGTGGAAGGCGTCGAGGGGGGCGATCATCAGCGTCGTGTCGTCCGCGACGCACATGAGCGGCATCATCACCGCCGGGCGGAACGGCCACCGCGTCCACCCGGCGAAGCTCGTGTCCGTCGCCGTCGGCAGCGCGAACTCCATGTACTGGTAGCCGAACGCCGCGGCGCCGTCGGGCACGCCACCCTCGGTGCGCTGCGGGGGTGCGAAGGCGGGGAACACCACGCTCGGATCCTCGAAGGTGCCCGTCGCCAGCTCGGCGTCGACGCCCGTCGGCGCCCGGAGCGAGAACACCAGGATCGGCTGGTCGGCGTAGGCCGCCAGCGAGGCGTCGATGCGTGGTGCGGCCCCGCGGTCGTCGAGCCACATCGTCGCGGTCCACTCACCGAGATCGTCGACGCCGCTGACGGTGCGACCGTCGCCCAGGGGACGCTCGGCGCCGCGCACCCGCAGCGACCCGGGGCCGAACCAGTCGTCGTGCGCACCGTGTCCGACGCGCACGACGTCACCGTCGATCGCGGCGAAGAGACCTCCTGCCGCGGTCAGCACCTGGGGGGTCGGGTCGGAGGCGTCGGACATCGGAGCAGTCTGGCAGGGGCCACCGAGGACCGAGCGAACTTCACATCGCTTGCGCGGTCCATGTGTTCCTACACTGCGGCCCAGTGTTCGGACCGTCCCGCCTCCGGTCCGCCTCCGGGCGGTCTGCTGCGCTCCGCTGGAGCTTGGTGCTCGGCGTGCTGCTGTGCCTGCTGTGGGCGCCGGCGGCCGGCGCCCAGGAGACGACCGACACCGCCCCCGACGACACCGCCCCGGCCGCCACCCTGCCGAGCGGGACGGCCCCGACCGACGCGGCGCCCACCACCGTGCCCGCCGCCGAGGGTGCGCCGCGGATCGTGGCGACGCTGCGCGCCGGCGACGAGGCGCTCGAGGGCGTCGTGATGGTCGTGTCGCTCGACGGCGAGGAGATCGGGTCCGCCGAGTCGGACGCCGAGGGGTTCGTCGCCGTCGAGGTGCCCGGGCCCGGGCAGTACGACGTCACCCTCGAGGAGGACTCGTTCCCCGACGACATCGCCTTCGATCCCGAGGGCCGCACCGAGCTCGCACCCCGCGTCCAGGCGGCCGGTGACCGTTCCATCGTGTTCCGCCTGATCGTCGACGACGGCTCGGAGGCCGCAGCCGGCGGCGGATCGTCGTCGTTCGACCGCATCATCAGCCTGGTGGCGAGCGGCACCCGGTTCGGCCTGGTCATCGCGCTCGCGGCGGTCGGGCTGTCGCTGATCTTCGGCACGACCGGGCTGACGAACTTCGCCCACGGCGAGCTGATCGCCTTCGGCGCCATCGTCACCTGGTTCCTCAACTCCAACGGCGGCGGGCTCGGCATCCCGCTCGTGTTCGCCGCGATCGGCGGTGTGGCGGCCGCGGCGCTGTTCGGTGCCGGCTTCGAGCTGGGTGTGTACCGGCCGTTGCGTCGTCGCGGCATGCCGGTGGTGTCGCAGATGGTCGTCTCGATCGGCCTGGCCCTGACCTTCCGCTACGTGTTCAGCATCTGGTTCGGCTCGAGCTCGCAGCAGTACTCCCAGTACGCCGCTCAGGCGCCGTCGATCGACCTCGGGCCCTTCCTGCTGCGCCCCAAGGACGTCGTCATGGCGATCATCGCCGCGGTCGTGCTCGTGGCGGTCGGGCTGTTCCTGCAACGTGCACGCCTCGGCACCGCCATCCGCGCCGTGTCGGACAACAAGGACCTGTCGATCGCCTCGGGCATCGACGACAAACGCGTCGTGCTGACCGTCTGGCTGATGGCCGGGGCGCTGGCGGGGCTGTCGGGCGTCATGTTGGGCTCGAGCGAGTTCATCGGCTGGAACATGGGCCAGCGGGTGCTGCTCATCACGTTCGCCGCGGTGCTGCTGGGCGGGCTCGGCACCACGTTCGGCGCCATGGTCGGCGGGCTCTTCGTCGGCATCGTGTCGGACGTGTCGACCTACTGGCTCGATGCGGACCTGAAGATCGTCGTGGCGCTGGCGACCCTGGTCGCCGTGCTGCTCATCCGCCCCCAGGGCGTGTTCGGCGTGAAGGCGCGGACCGGATGATCCTGGCCATCGACCTCGGGTCGATCCTCATGGACGGCCTACGTGCCGCCGTCGGCGTGCAGGCGGTCTACTACGCGCTCGCCGCGGTCGGGCTGAACCTGCAGTTCGGCTTCGCCGGCCTGCTCAACTTCGGCAGCGTCGCGTCCGCGCTCGTCGGCGCCTACACCGCGGCGATCACCGTCGACAACGGCGGCTCGATCTGGCTCGGCATCATCCTGGGCATGCTCGGCGCCGGCCTGCTCGGCCTGCTGATGGGCCTGCCGACGCTGCGACTGCGTGCCGACTACCTGGCGATCGCCACGATCTCGGTGGCCGAGATCCTCCGGGTCGTGACCAACTCCGGACGCACCCAGAGCGTGACCGGCGGCCCCATCGGGCTGAAGGGCGTCGCCTCGGGCTTCTACGCGGTCAACCCGATCCCCGAGGGCCGCTACGGCTGGGGCTCGTTCTCGTTCAACCACCGCACGCTGTTCCTCATGATCGTCGGCTGGACCCTGGTCGCGCTGGCGTGCTGGCTCGTGTGGATGCTCACCCGCAGCCCGTGGGGCCGTCTGCTGCGGGCGGTGCGCGAGGACGAGGAGGCGACCCGGGCGCTCGGCAAGAATGTGTTCGGCATGAAGCTGCAGGCGTTCGTGATCGGCAGCGTCATCGGCGGCCTGGCCGGCATGGTGTTCGCCTTCGAGGGCAGCGCCGTGAACCCCACGTTCTTCGTCGCGCAGACCACGTTCAACTGGTACCTGGTCGTGATCCTCGGCGGTGTGGCGACGATCTTCGGCCCACCGCTCGGCGCGATCGTCTACTGGTTCGTGATCTCGATGATCAACGCACTGCTGATCCAGCTGATCGGCGCCGACGGCTGGTGGATCATCGACTCCACCGACACCGGCGCGGTGCGCTACGTGATCGTCGGCGTCGCGATCGTGCTGCTGCTCGTCTTCCGACCCCAGGGGCTGCTGGGCAACAAGGAGGAGGCGATGATCGGTGACCGCTGACGTCGTGTCCTCCTCCGCCCCCGGCCCCACGAGCACCGGACCCATCCTGGTCGCCACCGACGTGGAGAAGTCCTTCGGCGGCGTCACCGCGGTGTCGGTCGACCGCTTCGAGGTCGACCGCGGCTCGATCGTCGCGTTGATCGGCCCCAACGGCGCCGGCAAGACGACGTTCTTCAACCTGCTGACCGGCTTCGAGCGTGCCGACCGGGGCAGCTGGGTGTTCGAGGGCGCGGATCTGGCCGGCAGCCACGCCTACCAGATCGCCCAGCGGGGCATGGTGCGGACCTTCCAGACCGCGCGCGTGTTCCCGCGCCTCACCGTGCTCGACAACGTGCGCCTCGGCGCCCAGTCGCAGCGGGGCGAGCGGCTGACGGCGTCGGTGCTGCCCTGGCGCTGGAAGGCCCAGGATGCGGCGCTGGCGACGCGTGCGCGCGAGCTCGCCACGTGGGCCGGCCTGGGAGAGAAGGTCGACGACCTCGCCGGCACGCTCTCGGGTGGCCAGCGCAAGCTGCTCGAGCTCGCCCGCGCGGTGATGAGCGCGCCGACGCTGCTGATGCTCGACGAGCCGATGGCGGGCGTGAACCCGGCGCTGCGCCAGTCGCTGCTCGACCGCATCAGCGAGCTGCCCGGCGAGGGCATCACGGTGCTGTTCGTCGAGCACGACATGGACGTCGTGTCCGCGATCTCCGATCGTGTGGTGTGCATGGCCGAGGGCCGCATCATCGCGTCGGGCACCGCCAGCGAGGTCGCCGCCGACGAGGCCGTGATCGAGGCCTACCTGGGCGGCTCGTCGGGCGACCTGCGCGACATGGGTGACCAGGCCGTGCGGGCGACGCCACGCGACGTGCCCGTGGGCGACGAGGCGGTCGGCGAGGCCGGCGTGGTCGCCGCAGCGCTGCAGGCCGACCACGTCGAGACGGTCGACGACGAGCTCCCTGCGGGACGCCTCCACGCCGACGACCCGACTGCCGACGACCCGGCCGACGACGGCACCGCGACCGAGGGGCCTGCATCATGAGCACGCCGAACGCACCCGCGGGCGATCCCACGGTCAACGTCGTCGAGATCCACGACCTGGTCGCCGGGTACGTCCCGGGCGTCGACATCCTGCGTGGCACCTCGATGCACGTCGGTCCCGGCGAGATGGTCGGCATCATCGGGCCGAACGGCGCGGGCAAGTCGACGCTGATCAAGGCCATCTTCGGCCTGGTGCCGGTGCGCAGCGGCCTGATGCAGCTCGAGGGTCGCGACATCGTCGGCACGCCGGGGTTCGACCTGGTGAAGCTCGGGGTCGGCTACGTCCCCCAGGTCCGCAACGTGTTCGGCACGCTGACGGTGCAGGAGAACCTGCGCATGGGCGTGTACCTGCGCCCCGACGAGTTCGAGCGTCGCCGCGACGAGGTGTACGACCTGTTCCCGGTTCTCGCCGAGCGGCCCGGGGTGCGCGCCGAGTCGCTGTCGGGTGGCCAGCGCCAGATCCTCGCGATGGGACGGGCGCTCATGATGGAGCCGTCGCTCCTGCTGCTCGACGAGCCCTCGGCGGGTCTGTCGCCGAGCATGCAGGACGAGGTGTTCGAGCGCATCGACGCCATCAACCGGGCCGGTGTGTCGATCCTGATCGTCGAGCAGAACGCCCACAAGGCGCTGCGGATCTGCCACCGGGGCTACGTGCTCGACCAGGGCGTGGTCGCCCACACCGGGACCGGCGCCGAGCTCATCTCGGATCCGATGGTGATCCAGCTCTACCTGGGTTCCCTCGCGCGCCAGCGCTGAGCGAGCGGGAGCGCGCCCACCTGACTCGTTCTGTAGTGCGAGATCCGACCCGTGGGTCGGTGTCTCTTCTCGCAGCTTCGGTAACAGGTGATGTCGCGAAGCATGGGTGACACCTGGTTGGCCTGACACTGAGTCATGGCCAGGAAGGTGACTCCAATGGCGGTGAAGTTGATGGCTGCGGTGGTAGCCGTTGCTGAGGGTTCGGACCTGAACGTCTCGGCTGCGTGTCGT
>JAESGV010000140.1_pt1 | contig 88194 bp, 88 predicted proteins | sample 9269781 | NCBI WGS metagenome assembly JAESGV01 (sample SAMN15741586, study PRJNA653496) | algae metagenome | isolation source: Tildeniella torsiva UHER 1998/13D and co-occurring heterotrophs from... | place: Slovakia: Slovak Paradise National Park, Hrabusice, Kosice Region | collected 2000-01-01
CACGCCGGCTACGACGCGTTCATCCACTTCTACAATCACCACCGATCCCACGGCGGACTCGGATGGGCCACACCAGCAGCCACCCACGCCACCTTCAGGGACAACCTCCCCGCGGAACACACCTAGGCCTCGGTTTCAGAACACAAATGGAGTTGGGAGGGATGCTGGGGGTGGCGTTGGGAGTGCGGTCGACACAGATCCACCCCATACTGGTGACGCCGGGGTAATTTCCCGGCTGCAATTCGGCGTGCGTCCGCATGCCCCGGACACCGGAGTGTCGAGATGGACGATGTGACCACCCACGAGCAGCTCAGCCTGGACGAGGATGCCGTGACCGCCGAGCAGGTCGGCTTCAGCGGCCGCAAGACCGCCGAGGTCGTCGGCATCTCCTACCGCCAGCTCGACTACTGGGCCCGCACCGATCTGGTGACGCCGTCGCTCGCCGAGGCGCGGGGGAGCGGGTCGCGCCGTCTCTACTCCTACCGCGACCTGCTCGAGCTGAAGGTCATCAAGGCGCTGTTGGACTCGGGTCTGAAGCTCGAGTCGGTGCGCAAGGTCTTCACCTACATGCGCGAGCAGCTCGGTGAGGACATCTCCTCGGCCAACCTGGTGATCAGCGGGTCGACCTCGGTGCTGGTGCGTTCCGGCGAGGAGCTCATCGACGTGCTCAACCAGGGCCAGGGCGTGCTGAACGTCCTCGCGCTGTCCGGCGTCAAGGACGAGATCGACGCCCGCATCCTCGAACTGCGACCCGCCGACACCGCCGACGATACACCGGCGGGCAGCAGCGTCGCAGCGGCGGCCGACGGCGCACCCGAGCGCGTCGACGCCTCGGCGATCTAGGCCGGTTCGCCACTCCGCCACGCGCCCGGCAGACTCGGGCGCATGAGCAGCAACAGGTCCCCACTCGACGCCGTGCACCGCGCCCTCGGGGCGAAGATCGTGCCGTTCGGCGGCTGGGACATGCCCCTGTCGTACCCCGACGGGACCATCGAGGAGCACCTGGCGTGCCGCAACGCGGCCGTGGTGTTCGACGTGAGCCACCTCGGCACCGTGCGGGTCGAGGGACCCGACGCCCTGGCCTCGCTCCAGCGTGCCTTCACGAACGATCTCGGCAAGGTCGGGCCGGGACGAGCCCAGTACACCCACCTGCTCGACCCCGACGACGCCTCGGTGCTCGACGACATCATCGTGTGGTGGCTGCCCGACACCGCGGACGGTGCCGCTCGGTTCGACGTGATGCCGAATGCGTCGAACACCGACGGCGTCGTGGCCGCACTGACTGCGGACGGCGTCGAGGTGCGCGACACGACCGCCGAGCGTGCGGTGCTGGCCGTGCAGGGCCCCGACGCCCGTGCCCGTGTGGCCGAGGTGGCGCCGGACGCGGCGACCGTCGGGCGCTTCCGAGTGGCTGAGTTCGAGTACGCCGGCCGGCCGTGCTGGGTCGCCGGCACCGGCTACACGGGCGAGGACGGCGTCGAGCTGGCGGTGCCGGTCGACGTCGCGGAGCAGCTCTGGACGGCGCTCACCGACGTCGGGGTGCGCCCTGCCGGACTGGGGGCACGCGACACGCTGCGCCTCGAGGCCGGTCTGCCGCTGCACGGCCACGAGCTCGGTGCGGGCATCACCACCCTGAACGCCGGCCTGGGGTGGGTGGTCTCGTGGGACAAGGGCGACTTCCGCGGTCGCGCCGCCCTGGCGGCCCAACGCGACGCAGGCGTCGCGCCCGTCCTGCGCGGTGTGCGTACCGAGGGCCGGCGCCCGCCCCGTGCGGACCAGGACGTCCTGCGTGATGGTCAGGTGATCGGTCGGGTCAGCTCCGGTAACTTCTCACCCGTGCTGGGGTGTGGCATCGCCCTGGTGTTCGTCGACCCGTCGGTGTCGGTCGGCGACGAGCTGGCGATCGACGTGCGCGGCCAGGCGCTTCCGGCGGTGTGCGTCGAGCTGCCGTTCGTGGCCAAGCACTGACGCTCGGTCGGCGGGCCTCGGCGGGCGAGGTCCTCAGTCGGCGAGGTCCTCGATGGGCGGGCACGAGCAGACCAGGTTGCGGTCGCCGTAGCCGCCGTCGATGCGACCGACCGGCGGCCAGTACTTGGTGCTGCGCTGCTGCTCGCTCGGCCACCCCGCCAGGGAGCGGGGGTACGGGCGGTCCCAGTCATCACCGCCGACGACGGCTGCGGTGTGGGGTGCGTGTCGCAGCGGGTTGTCCTCGACCGTCCAGACGCCCTGGGCGACGGCGTCGATCTCGGCGCCGATCGAGATCATCGCGTCGCAGAAGCGGTCGAGCTCGGCCAGGCCCTCGGACTCGGTCGGCTCGATCATGAGGGTGCCGGCCACGGGGAACGACATGGTCGGGGCGTGGAACCCGTAGTCGATCAGGCGCTTGGCGACGTCCTCGTTGGTGACGCCGGTCGCCTTCTCGATGCCGCGCAGGTCGATGATGCACTCGTGGGCGACCAGGCCGCCGCGCCCGGTGTAGAGCACGGGGTAGTGCGCCGAGAGTCGCGTGGCGACGTAGTTGGCCGACAGGATGGCCAGCTCGGTCGAGCGCCGGAGCTCATCGCCCATCATCGTGATGTACATCCACGAGATCGGCAGGATGCTCGCCGACCCGAACGGGGCCGCGGACACGGCGCCCGGGCCGGTCGCCGGTCCGGCGTCGGGGCGCAGCGAGTGGCCGGGCAGGAAGGGCGCCAGGTGCTCGCGCACGGCGACCGGTCCCACCCCGGGCCCGCCGCCGCCGTGCGGGATGCAGAACGTCTTGTGCAGGTTCAGGTGGCTCACGTCGGCACCGAACTCACCCGGCTTGGCGACGCCGACCAGCGCGTTCAGGTTGGCGCCGTCGACGTACACCTGACCGCCGTGGTCGTGCACGATCCGGCACAGCTCGCCGACGCCCTCCTCGAACACGCCGTGGGTGGAGGGGTAGGTGATCATCACCGCGGCCAAGCGGTCCGCGTGCTCGTCGGCCTTGGCCCGCAGGTCGTCGAGCGCCACGTTGCCGTCGTCGTCGGTCGCCACGACGACCACACGCATGCCGGCCATGACGGCGCTCGCTGCGTTGGTGCCGTGCGCGGAGGCGGGGATCAGACAGACGTCGCGCTCCACGTCGCCCCGGTCGCGGTGGTAGCCGCGGATCGCGAGCAGTCCGGCGAGCTCGCCCTGGCTGCCGGCGTTGGGCTGCAGCGAGACGCGGTCGTAGCCGGTGATGGTCGCGAGCGCGTCCTCGAGCTCGCGGATCATCTGCAGGTAGCCCTCGGTCTGCTCCGGCGGGGCGAAGGGGTGGATCGAGGAGAACTCGGGCCAGGTGACCGGCGCCATCTCGACCGCGGCGTTGAGCTTCATGGTGCAGGACCCGAGCGGGATCATGCTGCGATCGAGCGCCAGGTCCATGTCGGCGAGTCGGCGCAGGTAGCGCATCATCTCGGTCTCGGAGCGGTAGCGGTGGAAGCTCGGGTGCTCGAGGAACGGCGTCGTGCGCACGAGTGCCTCGGGCACGGCGCTGCTCGTGGTGGCCAGCTCGACCACGTCGTCGGCGGTCCGCTCGACACCGAACGCGGCGAGCACCGCGACCACGGTGTCGGCGTCGGAGGTCTCGTCGAACGAGCACCCGACGGCGTCGGCGCTGACACGGCGCAGGTTGAGCCCCCGTTCGAGTGCCGCGGCGAGCACCTGGTCGGCCTCACCGGGGAGACGGACGGTGAAGGTGTCGAAGATCGACGTCGAGGTGAGCTCGAAGCCCGCCGCGGTCAGGCTCTCGGCCGCCGCCACGGCCAGACCGTGGGTGCGAGCGGCGATGCGGGCCAGCCCGTCGGGGCCGTGGTACGCGGCGTACGCACCGGCCATCACCGCCAGCAGCACCTGCGCGGTGCAGATGTTGGACGTCGCCTTCTCACGCCGGATGTGCTGCTCGCGGGTCTGCAGGGCGAGGCGCAGCGCTCGGTCGCCGTTGGCGTCGACGGACACGCCGACCAGCCGGCCGGGCAGCGCACGGCGTGCTTCGGCGCGCACCGCCATGAACCCGGCGTGCGGGCCACCGAAGCCGAGCGGGACGCCGAAGCGCTGGGCGGAGCCGACCACCACATCCGCTCCCCACTCGCCGGGCGGTCGCAGCATCGTCAACGCCAGCAGGTCGGCGGTCACGCAGACGACCGCTCCCGCCTCCGAGGCGGAGGTCGCCACGCCCGACAGGTCGCGCACCGCTCCGGAGCTGCCCGGATAGGCGAGCAGCACGCCGAAGGGCGCGTGGGCGTCCAGGTCGACGAACGGATCGCCGATCACCAGCTTGAGGCCCAGCGGCTCGGCGCGGGTCGCGACGACCTCGATGACCTGGGGGTGGCAGTCCGCGTCGACGAAGAACGTGTCGCCGGCGACCTTCGACTGGCGGCGGGCCAGCGTCATCGCTTCGGCGGCCGCGGTCGCCTCGTCGAGCAGCGAGGCGTTGGCGAGGTCCATGCCGGTCAGGTCGGTGACGACGGTCTGGAAGTTCAGCAGCGCCTCGAGCCGGCCCTGGGAGATCTCGGGCTGGTACGGCGTGTAGGCCGTGTACCACGCGGGGTTCTCCAGGATGTTGCGTGCGATCACGTGCGGGGTGTGCGTGCCGTAGTAGCCGGTGCCGATGAGCGACGTGACGACCTGGTTGCGTTCGGCGACCGCACGCAGGGCGGCGAGCGCCTCGGGCTCGCTGGCGACCCGGGTCAGCCCCAGCGGCTCGGTCACGCGGATCGACTCGGGGATCGCGGCGGCCATGAGCGACTCGAGCGAGTCGTGGCCGACCACGCCGAGCATGGTGTCGACATCGGCGACGTCCGGGCCGAGGTGACGGTCCGCGAAGTCCTCGACGGGGAGTCCGGCGGGGGCGGGAGGGGGTGTGGTGCTCATCGGGACTCCAGGCAGGAAGGGTCGGGTGGGTGCGGCCCCCCTCTGTCGCCGTACCTGAGAGCTTCACGTCGCCGGGCCGGGGCCCGGAGTCGCTTTCCCCGTCGGTGAGCGGTCGTGCCGCTGCTTTCCAGAGTTGCCTGGCCCGACCGGTAGGGGTGCCTGAGAGATTCCGGGGCGGTTGCTCCTTCGGCGCCCGCCGCCAGCGGCGACGGGGCTCTCCCGGACGGGTTCCAGCGTGAGTTGTGTCGACGACGCTAGCCGACGAATCCCATCTGTGATCTGAAACCGAGGCCAAGGCCTCGGTTTCAGATCACAGATCGGAGCTGCTGGGGGAGCTCTTCTCCGGCGAGTCGCCGACGCTGCTGCCCGGTCGGGCGTGCGGGTCAGTCGAGCAGATCGGGTTCCTGGGCGACGATCCACTCGTAGAGCGGGTGGAAGCTGAACTGCCCGGCCAGCTCGGAGCCGACCTGCTCGCGGGTCAGCGTGGCGTGCTCGTGGTCGATGGAGATCGGCTTGCCCGCCGACATGGCGCTCAGCTGGGACTGACAGGTGCGCTCCGCGGTGATGAACCACCAGGCGGCCGAGTCGACGGTCGTGCCGACGGTCAGGAGTCCGTGGTTGCGCAGGATCGCCATCTTGTTCTGGCCGAGCGCTGCGGCGATGCGCGCACCCTCGGCGGTGTCGGTCACGACGCCGGTGAAGTCGTCGAAGAGGGCGTGGTCGTCGTAGAACGCGCACGAGTCCTGGGTGAGCGGGTCGAGCGTGATGCCCAGCGAGGAGAACGTCTTGCCGTACACGGAGTGCGCATGAGCGGCCGCCACGATGTCGGGCCGGGCCTGGTGCACCTGGGAGTGGATGGCGAACGCAGCGACGTTCACGGGCCAGTCGCCCTCGACCACGGCGCCGGAGTGGTCGACCGCGATCAGGTCCGAGGCACGGATCTGCTTGAAGCTCATGCCGAAGGGGTTGACCCAGAACCGGTCGTCGTGCTCGGGGTCGCGTGCGGTGATGTGGCCGGCGACCCCCTCGTCGAACCCGAAGCGGCCGAACAGCCGGAACGAGGCGGCGAGGCGCTCCTTCAGGTGCTGTCGCTGGGCGCCGGCATCGGCGGGCTCGGGGAACGTGAACTGGGTGGGGCGGCGCATGGCCCGAGGCTACTGCGCGACGTCCCGGCCGAACGCGTCGAGCACGTCGAAGAACCACTGCTCGGTGGCCGCTCGCAGGGCGGTCGGCATGCGGCCGAGGCGGACGAACACCAGGTCGAGCGCCGGCACGCACGCCACCATCTGACCGTCGTAGCCGTTCGCCCAGAACGTGCCGACGTCGTCGCCGCGGACCCACCAGTGGCGGCCGTAGTACCAGCCGTTGTCGGGGTCGCGGGAGCGGATGGTGCGGGCGGCGTCGACCCAACCCTCGGGCAGGATGCGCCGTCCGTCCCAGATGCCGTCCCGCAGGTGCAGGAGGCCGAACCGGGCGAAGTCCCTGGCGGTCGCGTAGAGGTACGAGGAGCCGACGAAGGTCCCCGCGGCATCGAAGCGCAGCTCGACGGGCCCCATGCCGAGGGGCTCGAACAGCTCCTGGTGCAGCAGGGTCGTGATGGCGTCGCGCCGATGCTCGGCCGGCGCGGTGTGGTCCGCGCCGAGCAGGGCCGCCAGGTGGCGCACGACGATGTTCGTGGTGCCGCTCGAGTAGTTGAACACCTCGCCGATCGGATGCTCGAGCGGCTGCGTGGCGGCGTAGCCCGCCACGTCGTCGGCCCCGGCACCGAAGAGCATCTCCAGGCAGTTCGAGACCGCGTCGTCGACGTAGTCCTCGACGAAGTGCAGTCCGGAGCGCATCTCGAGCAGGTCGGTCGTGGTGATCGCGGCCCGGGGGTCACCGTCGGCCGCCCACTCGGGCGCCGGAACCGGTGCCGACGGGTCGAGCAGGCCGCGCCGGACCAGGATGCCAGCGGCCGCATGGGTCACGCTTTTGGCCACGGACCAGGACAGGTGGGTGCTGTGGGCGTCGGCGCCGTTGCCGTAGCGCTCCGCCACGATGCGGCCGCCCTGGACGATGACCACGGCGCGGTGCTCGCCGAGCCGCTCCCGGTTCGACGGCTCGAACGCCGAGTCGATGAGGTCGGCCACGAGCTCGGGATCGCCGGTGGTCTGCTCGCCGGTCGCCCACGTCATGGTGGGCCAGGACCTGCCGTCGGGCTGAGCCGGCAGGGCGAACGACGTGCTGTCGAGCGGCGTGCCGTCGGTTCCGGCGCTCACGCGAGCGGACGGCCGAAGGGCAGCTCGTCGCGCCAGGACGACAGCCCGGCCTCGGCGAGGGCGCAGGCGCCCAGGTAAGCGCCCTCGGGATGGGCCAGCGCCTGCTCGGCGAGCTGCGTGGTGCGGGAGACGGCTGCCTCGCGCACCGAGGTCACGGTGGCGTCGTCGCCCGGACGGAACGAGTGCAGCGCTCCCGAGAGCGTCAGGAAGTCCGCCAGCACGATCACGTCCTGTCGCGTGGCCACGGCGAGGCCCTTGGCGGTGACCGGTGCGACGCCGATCGGCGCCAGTACGCGCACCGACAGCGATGCTGCGACGTCGTGGTCGACCAGGCCCATCTTGGAGCCGCAGAGCAGCACGTCGGCCTCGGTGCGCAGCACGTCGTCGGCGGGGAGCTCCGAACCCGCCGACGCGGGCAGCGCGTCGCCGTGCTCCTGCCAGCTGGCGGCGGTCGCGGTCGGGTCCAGCCCAGCGGGATCGGCCAGCGTGCCCGACGCGGTGCCGATCGCCACGACACGGGCGCCCATCTCGTCCAGCACCCCCAGCAGCGCGGGGCCGAGGGTCCCGGCGCCCTCGATCGCGACGGTGCGGCCGTCCAGGCCGCCCAACGCGACGGCGGCGCCGAGCGCGGCGCTGCGTGCGGTGAGCTCGTCGGCGAGTCGCCCGTGCTCGTCGGTCGTGTCGCGCAACGGGCTGCGGGTGTCGACGTCCTGCAACGCGGACAGGTCGGTCGGGCCGAGGCCCTTGGCCGGGTCCAGCGACAGCTCGCCGGCCCCCACCCGTTCCCGGACCGCGTCGACGAACGCGGCGATGCCCTCGGCGCGTTGGGGTGGTGCGACGTTGATGGCTGCCGACGCACCGGAGACCTGCTCACCCAGCAGCGCCCAGGAGTAGGTGCGCGAGCGGGCCATGGTGCGAGCGCCGTCCATCAGGATCTTCTTGGCGCAGCGCACGACGCCGTCCGCCGTGGCGGCACCGTCCAGGTCGACGACGACGAATCCCGTCATCTCGGAGGTCTCGGGGCCGGTGATCTTCTGGAGCGCCACGGGCCGCAGTATGGCCGAAAAAGCCGGAGGCCGTGTGGACGAAACCCCCCGAATCCGTCCACACGGCCTACCCGGAAACCGGGAGGATCGTTCGGCCGACGTGCTCCCGGAGGAGCGGTGTCGACCGGCGGTTCCTCGACCGGCCCAACCGAAGTTGGTCCCAGGAAGATAGAGCACCGACGTGACCGCTGTCACGCGAAAGTTGGCGCCCGGGCGGCGGGGGAGTGACACCGGGGTGAACGGATGGACGGCTCCGCAGCAAGCGGTACGGCGGGGCCGCACGACCCGGCGGTGCTCAGAGCTCGAACTGCACCGCCGAGCGCGTCTGGAGGTGCGGGAGGATCAGCTCCTCGATGACCGCCCGGTGCGCCGGGTGGTCGCGGTACACGAGGTACCCGTCGACGTCGTCGAAGTCCCCGCTCACGGCGAGCTGCGCATTGTCGTCGGCCAGACCGACGTCGCGTCCCACCGTGTAGCCCCGCACGGAGGGGATCTGCTCCGGGAGCTCCCGGAGGCGTTTCACGACCTGCTCGAGGTGCGCGTCGGGGGTCGACGCTCGGAACTCCAGCAGCACCACGTGGCGGATCATGGCGGCAGGGTAGCGCCGGGGACGCGGCGAGGGCCCCGCCGCAGCGGAGCCCTCGAAACCTGCACTCGGTCGACCCGAACCGAAGCACCAGCGGGGATGGACGGAGTGAGCACGCCAGCATCGTCGACCGGGCGGACTCCGGTCTCTGCTGTACACGAGTACTGACGGCCGGGGACCCCGGAAGTCGCGGCGAGGTGCGCGTTTGGGTCGTTCGACCCACCGCGGATGCTCAGTCCTGCAGGCGGAACGGAGCGTCGAGCAGACGCCGGTTGGGCACCATCACCGTGGTGCCGTCGGATTGCTCGAGCTCGACCAGCGAGGGGTGCAGCGCCACGATGGTGCCCTCGACGCCATCGACCCCGAGGCGCTGTCCGACCCGGAGCTGGTGGCGCACGCTGCGCCCTGCAGCGATCTGGCCCGCCACGTCCCGGCCACCCCGGGCGCTCAGCAGGGCGAACGTGAGACAGGGCGTGCCGATCACGAGGGCGAGCACGACCACGAGCATCGACGACGGCACGCCGAGCTCGGTGAGGGCGAGCACCACCGCGGCGGCCAGGATGACCGCACGCAGGATCCGTTCGAGTGCCAGCTGGCGCACGCCGGTGGCCTTGCGCGCCGACTGGCCGACCATGGCGGAGACCGCGACCGACAGCGCGTAGCCGGCGATGACGAGCAGGAAGGCGACCAGGAACTGCGGGAGGCTGTCGCCGAGGCGTTCGCCGAGGTCGTCGAGCACCGAGGTGTCGATCAGCGCGATGGCGACGACCAGGCCGACTGCGGTCGATGCCCAGAAGATGAACGAGCCCACGGAGCCGGCGTGCTCACGGGCCGCGACGCCGCGTCGCGCCATCGCCCGTCGGGCGAGACGTCCGGCGATCTCGCCGAACAGCAGCCCGCTGCCGAATGCCACGGCTGCCCAGATCCACTCTGCGTGTTCCATGTCAGGTTCCTTCACCTTCTGGATCGGCACGTTCGGGGTCCGCGCTGAGGGTCGGCAGCGCCGGACCCCCGTCGCCGGCCCGGTCGTCGCCCAGCAGCGCCTTGGCCGTCCACCAGCCGAGTCCCAGCAGGTCGAGCGCCGCGGTGAGGCTCGAGCGACCGCGCAGGGAGCGGTCGATGTCGGTGGCGGTCCGCTCACGCAGCCCCGCCGCAGGGTCGAGCAGCTCCCGCAGCTGCGCGCTCAACAGCTCGTCAGCGCCGGACAGCTCGCGTTCGATCGCGAGCTCGTCCAGCTCGTCCTCCAGCTCGAGGTCGTCGTGGTGCATCGGGCCATCCATCGGGTCGTGGTCCATCAGCTCTGCTCCGGGGGTCGAACGGCCTGCTGCAGCGACCGACGGGCACGCAGCAGGCGGGTCTTCACGAGTGCGGTCGAGATGTCGAGCGTGTCGGCGATCTGCGCGTAGCTCAGGCCCTCGATCTCACGCAGGACCACGATCGAACGGCTGAGCTCGTCCAGCTCGCCCAGCGCGGATCGCAGCGTGGCCAGATCGGAGCGCCCGGCGGCCCGTGCCGCAGGGTCCTCGGCGCCACCCTCGGACGCCGCGGTCTCGGGCAGGTCCTCGGGCGCGACCGATCGATCCCGTCGCCGCCGCATGGCATCGATCGCGGTGTTGTGCGCGATGCGCAGCACCCAGGTCCGCATGGACGAGTCGCCGCGGAAGGATCCGAGGGAGCGCCAGGCCTTGATCATCGTCTCCTGCACCACGTCCTCGGCGAGCCCACGGTCGTGCAGCATGCCGAACGCGAGCTGGTACACCGCCGCTGCGTGCTCGTCGATGAGCTCCCGCAGCTGGCGGTCGAGTGCCGGGGTCTCGGTCCCGGTCGGGCGTCGTCGAGGGGCTGGGAACACGGAGAGGTGTCGGCGCGCCACCGCGGCGGTGGCGCGACGCCCGTCCAGTGTGGGGTCGCGGGTCCCGAAACCGTCGCGGCGGGTGGGCTTGCCCCGGGCACGACCGGCCGCGAGTGTGGGCGCCATGCGCGATCTGGACCTGGGCGGCGGCGTGCTCGTGGCACTGCACGGGCACGGCGACGAGCCGGCCTCGGCGCGGTCGTGGGCGCGGCGCGTGGCGCCGGCGGGCTGGGAGATCGTCGCGCCGGGCGCGCCCAGGGACGACGGCGGCACCCGGAGCTGGTTCTCCACCGGCGCCAGGGGTGCGGATCCGGCCGGGCTCGCTCGATCGGTCGCCCGGGTGGTGGACACCTGCCGACGTGTCCGCGCCGGCGGTCGCCCGGTCGTCGTGGCCGGCTTCTCCCAGGGCGGCGCGCTGGCACTCGAGGTCGCCGCACGTAGCCACGAGCTCGACGGCGCGGTCGCGGTCTGCGGGTTCCTGCCCGAGATCGACGACGAGTCGGCCCGGTCCTGGCCCGGCGACGTGCCCGTGCTCGTGGTGGGGGCCACCCTGGACGACCACGTGCCGGCTTTCCTGTCCGACGACGCCGCTGCCGTGCTCTCCTCGCACGGCCGGCGCGTCAGCACCGAACGGGTGGACGCGGGACACGAGGTCGGTGAGCCTGCGGCAGAGGTCGCGCACGAGTGGCTCTCCAGGGTGCTGGTGCGCGGCGCGCGGATCTCGCTCGGCTTGCCGGTCGACCGGGTCGCCGCCGGTGCCGAGCTGGTGTCCGGCGATGCGATCTCCGATCTCGCCTCGGCGTGGGAGCGGCTGGGCTTCCACGCCGCATACGTCACCGATCATCCGGCGCCCGACGACCGGTGGCTCGCGGGTGGGGGGCACCACGCCCTCGAGCCGACCGTGGCGCTGGCGGCAGCGGCCGCAGCGACCCGTCGCCTGCTGCTGCACACGAACGTCTACGTCCTCGGCTACCGGAACCCGTTCCTGGCCGCCAAGGCACTGGCCACGCTCGACCTGGTGAGCGACGGCCGGCTGATCGTCGGCGTGGCGGCGGGGTACCTGCGGCCCGAGTTCGCGGCGCTCGGTGCCGACTTCGAGGAGCGCGGCCGTCGACTCGACGAAACCCTCGAGCTGCTGCCGCGCATCTGGTCGGAGCAGGGCGTGCAGGCCGAGGGGCCCGGCTGGTCCGCCCGCTCGGTGACGGCGCTGCCGCAGCCGGTCCAGCGCCCGCATCCGCCCATCTGGGTCGGGGGCAACAGCGTTGCGGCCATGCGACGTGCGGTGCGCCGAGCGCAGGGGTGGTCGCCGTTCCCGACCGAGGCAGGGGTGGAGCGAGCGTTGCGGACCGCGGCCATCGGCGACCTGGCCGCGCTCCGGGCGCGACTGACCCAGGCGACGGAGCTGTGCGAGGAGCTCGGCCGGACCGAGCCCTTGACCACGTGCTTCGTGCCCTTCTCGCTGCCGACCTACCTGGCCGACCCGGTCGGCGGGCTCGCACCCATGGTCGAGGAGGTCGCGGAGCTCTCGGAGATGGGTGTCGACTGGGTGGCGCTGATGGTGCCGGGGTCAACCCGGGGCGAGGTGACCGAGCACGCATCGGCACTCGCCGCCGCGCTCGGTCTGGGCTGACCGCACGACGCCGGCGCGACGCCCCGGCCCGCGACGTCGCCGTCTCCCCGGCCCCGCCGTCTCAGGCCCAGGCGGCGAGCAGCTCCTCGGCGCTCGTCAGCGTGGCGACCATGGCGACGGTGTTCGTGAGCACGTCGTCGCCGTAGCCGAGCGGGACGCCGACGACCGCATCGCGGGGGACCACGACGCGGTACCCGAGGTCGCTCGCGTTCAGGCACAGGCCGAGCACCCCCACGTTGAGCGATACGCCGATCGCCACCACCGTGTGCACCCCGAGTGATCGCAGCGTGGCATCCAGGTCCGTCCCGCTGAAGGGGGTCAGGCCGTGGCGTCGCATCGACACCAGGTCCTCCGTGGTGTCACCCAGCTCCGGGATCGGATTGACCGCAGGGGTGCCCTCGAGGATCTGTGCCGGGTTGCGGGCCAGGGCTGCGGCCAGCGGGGTGTTGAGGTTCGTGCCCCGACGGTCGGCGGCCCAGTGGACCTGCGCGTGCACGACGGGGACACCGGCGGCACGGGCCGTGTCGACGACGTGTCCGCACGCCGTCAGCGCCCCCCGCTCGAGCGCCGCGTCGCGGAGCGCGTCCATCGTGGCCAGATCGCCGACGACGCCGCGCTGCAGCTCCATCGTGACCACGGCGCAGCCGTCGGGGGGCGGAAGTGGTGCCGGCACGGCGTCAGCGTACCGGTGCGCCAGACTCGCACCCATGGATCGGACGCTCGTGCTCGCCTCGTCGTCGCGCTACCGCGCCCGCCTGCTCGCGGAGGCCGGGATCCACGTGGTGATCGACCCGCCCGAGGTCGACGAGCGCGCCTTCGACGACCTCCTCGGGACGCGCGGCGCCGAGGGGCTCGCGCTCGAGCTCGCGCGTCGCAAGGCGGCCGACGTCGCTGATCGCCACCGCGATGCGGTGCTCATCGCCGCGGACCAGGTGGGCGTGCTCACCACCACCGAGGGACCGCTACTGCTGACCAAGCAGCCGACGCTCGACGGAGCGGTCGGCCAGCTGCTCGCCATGTCGGGCACGACCCACGAGCTCGTCAATGGCCTCGTCGTGCTCGACACACGATCCGGTCGCTCGGTGGAGGGCATCGACCGTCAGCAGGTGGTGATGCGGGCCTTCGGCCCCGAGGAGGTCACCGGGTACGTCACCCGCTTCGAGCCGTGGGACAGCTCCGGGTCGTACCGGCTGGAGGACCAGGCGGCGATGTCGCCGATCGAGCCGTTCGTGGTCGAGGTCCGTGGCGAGGACGACAGCGGTGTGCTCGGACTGCCACTTCCGCTCCTACGCCGGCTGCTGGGACAAGTGGGCGTCCACTCGCCCGTTGGTAGGTGAACCTCATACGCTGCGGTCCCGATGGCGACAGGTGCAGGTGGGACCACCACATACCGACGGCAGGATCTCGGATTCGTCGATCGGCTCGGCGACTTCGGCGACCGCGTCGCCGTCGTCGACGGCGAGCGGCGAGTCAGCTACCGAGAGCTCGCGGAACGTGTGGCTGCCACCGCTGCGATGCTGGGGCCGGACCGGCGTCTGGTGGCCGTCTCGGGTGGCAACGACCTCGGCACCATCGTCGTGCACCTGGCTGCTCTGGCCGGCCGCCATCCCATCCTCTTCGCGTCCGACGACGACCACCTGCGCCGGCTCGTCGCGACGTTCGACCCCGACGTGGTGGCGCGTCCCGATGGTGCCAGCGACGGGCTCGAACTGCGGTTCGGCGAGGCTCGGGGTGACCTGCACCGGGACCTGGCACTGGTCCTGAGCACATCGGGATCCACCGGGTCGACCAAGTGCGTCCGACTGTCGCACGGCAACGTGCAGTCGAACGCTGCTGCGATCGCCACGTACCTCGGGCTCCGCGACGACGACCGGGCGATCACCTCGCTCCCGTTGCACTACTGCTACGGGCTGTCCGTCCTGCACAGCCACCTGCACGTCGGCGCCGCGATCGTCCTGTCGAACGCCTCGGTGGTCGATCCGTGCTTCTGGCACGCGGTGCGGGACCACGGGGTCACGTCGATCGCCGGCGTGCCCCACACCTTCGAGCTGCTCGACCGGGTCGGAATCGACCGTCTCGCCGCGCCGAGTCTGCGTCGACTGACGCAGGCAGGTGGGCGTCTGCCCCCCGAGTCGGTGCGGCGCTACGCAGAGCTGGGCCGGACGCACGGCTGGGACCTGTTCGTGATGTACGGGCAGACGGAGGCGACCGCTCGGATGTCCTACCTGCCGCCGGCCGACGCGTTCGCGCATCCCGACAGCATCGGCGTGCCGATCCCGGGCGGAGCGTTCCGCCTCGACCCGACGGCTGCGTCGTGCGACGAGGCGCCGGCGGCCGCGTCCTCGGGTGAGGGGCCCGACGTGGTGGGCGAGCTCGTCTACTCGGGGCCGAACGTCATGATGGGCTATTCCACCGGACGCGCGGACCTCGCCCGTGGGTCGGAGCTGGCCGAGCTGCGCACCGGTGATCTGGCGACGAGGGATGCCGACGGTCGGTACCGCATCGTCGGGCGGAGGAACCGGTTCGCCAAGGTGTTCGGACTCCGGCTGGATCTGGAGCGGATCGAGCGGGCGATGGCGGACGAGGGCATCACCGCCAGCTGCATCGACGTCGACGGTCGCCTCGGCGTGGCGCTGGTCGGGGCCGACCCTCGCCGGATCTCGGACCGGATCGCCGAGGTGGCGGGCATCCCCCGTTCGGCTGTCCGCGCCGTCGAGGTGCCGGAGCTGCCACGTCGCTCGAACGGCAAGGTCGACCTGGTGGCGGTCGCCGAGGCGGTGCGCGACGGCGATGTGCTCGCGGACGTACTCGACGTCGGGGCCGTCGCGGCGGTGGGCGTGCAGGATCTCTACCGAACCGCGCTCGGCGTCGAGCGGGTCGGACCGGACGACACCTTCGTGCGCCTCGGGGGCGACTCGCTGTCCTACATCGAGGTGTCGCTCGGTCTCGAGCACCTGCTCGGCCACCTCCCGAGGGACTGGCACCTGCGGACGGTCGCGGAGCTCGAATCGGCGGACTCGGTGCGGGGAGGGGAGCGCCGCCGGACGCCGTGGCCCTCGTCGTGGCGGGCCGTGGAGACGAGTGTGGTGCTCCGGGCGGCGGCCATCGTGGCCGTGGTCGGCTCGCACGCTGGCTGGTTCCGGTTGCGGGGCGGAGCGCACCTGCTCCTCGTCGTGGCCGGCTACAACCTGGCCCGGTTCCTGTGGCGTCCGGGAGGCGGCGGCCTGCACGCCGGGACGTGGCGAGCGATCTCCCGCGTCGGGCTGCCGGCGGCGATCTGGCTCGCGATCCTCGTGTCCCGCACCGACGACTACGGGTGGCCGAGCGTGGCACTGCTCAGCTCCTACCTGGGTGAGCCGGGATGGAGCCCAGCGTGGCGGTACTGGTTCGTCGAGGCGCTCGTGCTGATCCTGGTGGGCGTGGCGCTGCTGACCTCGGTGCCGGCGGTCCGCCGAGTGGATCGCCGGTGGCCGCTCGCCGTCCCCGCAGCGATGCTGATCGTGGGCCTGGTGCTGCGTTTCGATCTGGTGCGCCCCGTCGACACGAGCGAGCCGCTGCTCGTGCCGCACCGCGTCCTGTGGCTCGTCGCGCTCGGCGTCCTGCTGGCACGTGTGACGACCTGGCGAGGACGAGCCGCCGTGTCGGCAGCGGCGCTCGTGGCCGTGCCCGGGTTCTTCGGTGAGCCGGAACGGGACGCCGTGGTCGTCGTGGGCATCCTCCTGGTCGCCTGGCTCCCCGCCGTCACGGTGCCCGCCGTCGTCGCCCGCGTCGTCGGCGTGCTCGCCGGGGCATCGCTGTACGTGTACCTGACGCACTTCCAGGTCTACATGCCGCTGCAGGAGGCCGGTGTGGGTCCCGGCGCGAGCGTCGTGGCGTCGCTGCTCGTCGGGGTCGGGGCCTGGGCTGCGGTGGACGTCGCCGGACGCATGGCGCGCGCACTGCGGTCCGCGCTCGTGGGCGTCCGTGATCGGCGGTGCGACGGCGCAGCGCAGCGTGGTGCCATCCTGTCGTGATGCCCGACCGCACCGACCTGGGCCGAGCCACGGCCCGTGCCGGGGTGGCCGGCAACCCGTCCGACGCCCTGGGCGGTGCGGCGTTCGCGGTGCCGATCGAGCAGTTGTCGGCCCGTGTGGAGCTCGTCGACGCCGTATCCATGTCGGTCGAGCGTGCCGACCTCGCGGCTCCGTTCCCGTCCGTGTCGGCGTTGGTGGAGCACACCGAGCGCTATGGCCACGACGGCGGCGACCGTCTCGTCACCGCCGCGATCGTCACGCTGCACCACCACCTGCGCGGCGCGGGCCTCGAGGTGGACGACCGGCCCTTCCGTGCACGGTGGAGCACCGACATCCCGCGCTCCGTCGGCCTGGCGGGCTCGTCCGCGCTCGTGATCGCCACCCTCCGAGCGTTGCTCTCGCGTTGGGGGCTCGACCTGGAGGCGCCGCAGGTCGCCGCACTGGCGTTGGCTGCCGAGTCCGACGAGCTCGGCATCGCCGCGGGCTGGATGGACCGAGCGGTGCAGGCCCACGGTCGACCCACCCTCGTCGACACGCGCTCGCTCGACGCCGACGGCGTGCCGTCGATGCGCCTCGTCGAGCCGGTGACGCCCGTCGAGCTCGTGGTGGCGTGGGACCCGTCCGGGGCCGCTCCGTCGGGACGTCTCCATGGCGATCTCCGCGCGGCCCTTGCTGCAGGTGATCCCGTCGTGACGGGCGCGGTCGACGACCTGGTCGCCGCTGCCGTCGATGCCGCCGACGCGCTCGCCGACGGTGACCTCACACGGCTGTCGGACGCCGTCGGACGCAGCTGCGCGTTGCGCGCACAGCTGGGCGCCCTGGACGCCGCAACGGCTGCGATGGCGGCAGCAGTGCGTGAGGTGGGAGGCGCCGCCACCTCGGCCGGGTCGGGGGGCGCAGTGTTGGCCGTGCCGGGTCCCCCCGGCGCAACGTCGCTGGTCGAGCACCTCGGCGGTCGGGGGTGGTCGGCGTCGGTCGTGCTGCTCGAGGCGGCCCCGGCGGTTCAGTCCCGGTCGACGACCTCGACCACGACCTCGCCGCGCACGTCCCTGCTCGACGGCCCGAGCCGCAGCTCGTAGGTCCCGGCGTCCACGCTCCAGCACGAGGCTGCAGCGTCCCATGCCGCGAATGCCCGCTCGTCGAGCTCCAGGGTCACCGTGGTGGCCTCGCCGGGCGCCAGATGGACCTTGGCGAACGCTGCCAGCTCCTGGTCGGGCCGACGGCGTTGGCCGGTGCCGTCGTGCACGTAGCACTGCACGACCTCGGCGGCGGCGACGTCGCCGACGTTGCGCACCTCGACGTCGAGACGGAGCGCCGCAGCGTGTCGTCGGGGGTCGGGTCCTGCGATCGCGACCTCGTCACGTTCGGCGGTCGTCGCGCCCCACTCGAAGGTCGTGTAGGTGAGGCCGTGGCCGAAGCACCAGCGGGGCTCGGTGCCGCGCTCGTCGAAGCCCCGGTAGCCCATGAAGAGCTCCTCGCCGTAGAGGACCCGGTCGGCCTCGCCCGGGTAGTTCAGCCACGACGGCCAGTCCTCGAGTCGTTCGCCGTAGGTCATGGGCAGGCGCCCGGAAGGGGAGTGGTCGCCGAGCAGCACGTCCGCGACGGCGTGGCCGGTCTCCTGTCCCAGGTACCAGGTCTGGGCGAGCGCGGCGGCCCCCCGGGCGCAGTCCAGGTCGACCACGGACCCGGCGTTGACCAGCACGATGGTGCGCGGGTTCGCCGCGGTCACGGCCTCGACCAGCGCCGCCTGGCGACCGGGGAGGTCCAGCGTCAGGCGGTCCTCGCCCTCGCTCTCGGAGTCCTGGTCCAGTCCGACGACGACGATGGCAGCGTCGCTGGTCGCTGCGGCCTCGACGGCGCGGGCGATGCCGTCGGCGCCGACCGGCGGGAGGTGGCCGAGCAGGAACGCGGCGACGGGCAGGTCCTCGAACGAGACGAACTCGGCGACGACCTCGACCTCCTGGCCGGCGTCGAGAGTCAGCGTTGCACGCTCCTCGACCGAGCCCAGACCGAAGAACATGGTGCCCGGACGGCGCTCCGCGAGGTTGTCGATGACGACGTCGCCGTCGAGCAGCACCCGACCGCCGGCGCCGCCGGTGACCATGGCGAACGTGTGCTCGCCGGCCACGTCCGCGGTGAAGGTCCCGCGGAGGCGGAACGAGAAGTCGTTGGTCGCGACGTCGGGTGCCGGTTGGCTGCCGAGCCACACCAGCCGTGGTGTGGTCACGCTCGACGTGGCGACCGGCTCACCCTCGAGCGACCGGTTGGCGAAGTACTCGATGCTCAGGCCGCGGTCGCCGTGTTCCTCGAGCGCCGGGCGGACACGGCGGCGGTCGAGCGGCGGCGCGGTGCGTGACGAGTCGACGCCGATCTCGTGCACGATCTCGACGTCGTCGCCGAGTGCCGAGCGCAGACCGTCGAGCACGGTCACCACGTGGTGCGGGTTGAGCGACGCCGATCCACCGCCGAGCGCAGCGGGGATGTCGGCGTTCGGACCGATGACCGCCAGGCGTCGCAGCGCGGTGCGGTCCAGCGGGAGTGCCGGAGCGCCGTCGACGTCGTCGTTGCGCAGCAGCACGATGCCGTCGCGTGCGGCGCGACGCAGCAGGTCCCGGTGCTCGGGCAGGTCGACCGATCGCTCCGCCGGGCGGTCGACCAGGTCGAGCACGCCGAGGCGTTCCATCGTCGCGAGCAGGCGTCGCACGGTGTCGTCGAGCACCGACGCCTCGAGCTCGCCGGCGCGCACCCGCTCGGCGGCACGGGGGCCGCTGTGGATCGGCGGGCCCGGCATCTCCAGGTCCAGTCCCGCGTCGAGCGAGGCGTCGCCCTTGGTGCCCCACCAGTCCGAGATGACGATGCCGTCGAACCCCCACTCGTCGCGCAGCACCTCGGTCAGGAGCCAGCGGTGCTCGGCGCAGTAGGTGCCGTTGAGGCGGTTGTACGCGGACATGACCGACACGACCTCGCCGTCGAGCACCGCTGCCTCGAACGGCGCCAGGTACAGCTCGCGCAGGACCCGTTCGGTGACCTCGGAGGAGATGGTGTGGCGCTCGAACTCGCTGTCGTTCGCCACGAGGTGCTTGACGCACGCACCGACGCCGGTCGACTGGATGCCCCGGATGACGGCCACGGCGGCGACGGCGCTCAGATGTGGGTCCTCGGAGTAGCACTCGAAGTTCCGCCCCGCGAGCGGGTTGCGGTGCAGGTTCACCGTGGGCGCCAGCACGATGTCGACGGCCTTGGTGCGCGCCTCCTCGCCGATCACGCGACCGACCTGCTCGAGCAGCACGGGGTCCCACGTCGCGCCGAGCGCGGTGCCGCAGGGCGTGCAGGCCGAGGTGGTGCCGACCCATGCGTCGCCGCGCACCCCGACGGGACCGTCGGAGACCTTGAGCGCCGGGACACCCAGACGTTCGACCGCGTGGCCGTGCCACATGTCCACGCCGGCCGTCAGCGAGGCCTTCTCGTCCAGTGTGAGCTCGTCCAGCAGCTGCTCGACACGGTCACTCATCGCCACCCCCGGGGATCGTCACGGCGCGTCGCACCCTAGACCTGCGGTGTGGGTTCCGAGCGCGGCGCGTGCGCCAGGGCTACAGTCCTGCATTCGTCGGTAGGGGCGACCGAACGGGGGCTCGGTGTGGGGTATTACCAGAAGGTCCAGTTCGCGCAGCTGGCGCTGTCGCTGAGCTTCGTCATGCTCGCGTTCGCCGTCGGCCTGTACGCAGGGTGGCGTCGCTGGGGCCGCGCACCGCGCGCTGCGGAGCGCCCGGCGCCGGCGCGCCACGGCGAACGCGTCACGGCGCGACCGACCACCGTGGCCACGCTGTCGCGTCGCCCGGACCTGTTCTCACCCGAGCTCGACCTCACCGAGCCGGACCTCCCCCTGATCCGCGGTGAGCTCACCGCGGGCAGCTGACCCCCCCCAGGAGACCCCGTTGATCACCCCCGAAGAGCTGTCCGATCGCGAGGAGATCAAGGCGCTCAAGTACGCCTACCTGCGGTGTCTCGACCAGAAGAACTGGGACGAGCTGCGCACCCTGTTCTGCGACGACGCCACCGCTGCGTACAGCGGCGGGCGCTACACCTACACCGGCGCCGACGAGATCGTCGGGTTCGTGGAGCGCAACATGGGACGCGAGCAGTTCCACTCGAGCCACCGGGCGCACCACCCCGAGATCCGCCTCGACGGCGACGTCGCCGAGGTCACGTGGGCACTCGAGGACATCGTGATCGACTCGGAGTGGAACTTCCTGCTGATCGGTGCCGCCTTCTACGAGGACGTGTGCCGCAAGGTGGACGGCCGCTGGCTGATCCAGCACACCGGCTACAGGCGCAGCTTCGAGACGATGATGCCGACGACGTCGATCGAGGGCTTCGCGCTCACCGCCAGCTGGTGGGGGACCGACGGGCAGAGCTCGCTGCCGGTCATGTGACCGCTCGTCCCGGGCGTCACGCCGTGTGACTCCCGGCCGAGCGCCGGTCGTGTGACCGGGCACTCGCCGCCGTGCGTGCGTACAATCTGACGACCCGTCAGATTCCGTGGAGGACGCGTGAGCGAGCCAGATGACTTCCCGATGATCGTGAGCGTCGACGACCACGTCGTCGAGCCGCCGCACGTGTGGCAGGACTGGCTCCCCGCGAAGTTCAAGGAGCGGGGACCCCGCGTCGAGCGCCGTGGTGTCGGCTCCATGAAGCACGTCGGCGGCGGCACCTACGAACAGGAGTTCACCGACGAGGGCCGACCTGCCGACTGCTGGGTGTTCGAGGACCTCGTCTACATCCACAAGCGCCACGTCGCCGCCGTCGGCTACAGCCGCGACGAGATGACCATGACGCCCATGACCTACGACGAGATGCGGCCGGGGTGCTACGACCCCAAGGCCCGCGTCGAGGACATGCTGATGAACCACGTCGACGTGTCGCTGTGCTTCCCGACGTTCCCGCGCTTCTGCGGCCAGACCTTCACCGAGGCCAAGGACCGTGCGCTCGGTGAGGCCTGCGTCTACGCCTACAACGACTGGATGGTCGAGGAGTGGTGCGGGGAGTCCGACGGCCACCTGGTGCCGCTGTGCATCATCCCGCTGTGGGACGCCGACCTCGCCGCCGCGGAGGTGCGCCGCAACGCCGCCCGCGGCGTGCATGCGGTCTGCTTCAGCGAGATCCCGCCGCACCTGGGCCTGCCCAGCATCCACTCCGGCTACTGGGACCCGCTGTTCCAGGCGTGCTCGGACACCCAGACGGTCGTGTGCATGCACATCGGCTCCTCGTCGCGCATGCCCGCCACCTCGCCCGACGCACCCGTCGCGGTCGCCGCGACCCTGAGCTTCAACAACTCCATGGCCAGCCTGTCCGACTTCCTGTTCTCCGGCGTGCTCGTGCGGTTCCCCGAACTGCGCCTGGCGTACTCCGAGGGCCAGATCGGCTGGCTGCCCTACATCCTCGAGCGCGCCGACGACGTGTGGAGCGAGCACCGTGCGTGGGGCGGCGTGGCCGACACCATCCCCGAGCCCCCGTCGAGCTACTACTACCGCCAGGTCTACGGCTGCTTCTTCCGCGACCAGCACGGCCTCGACAGCCTGGACAAGGTGGGGCTCGACAACATCACGTTCGAGACCGACTACCCGCACACGGACACCACGTGGCCCCACACCAAGGAGGTGGCCCAGAAGATGATGGGTCACCTGCCCGACGACGTGATCTACAAGATCGTCCGGGGCAACGCGATCCGCATGCTGTCGCTGGACATCACCTGAGCGGCGCGGCGCAGGCCCTGACGGGGAGCCGTCGCGAGATGACATGGTCGGCAGGGCGCGGGAGGCTGTCCGGGTGAGCGAGACCGACGCGACGCACCGACTCCTGGTGTCGGTGCCCGACCTGGGCGACGACAACTTCGACCAGACGGTGGTGCTCGTCATCGAGCACGATGCCGAGGGCGCGCTCGGGCTCGTGCTCAACCGACCGTCGGGCACCGAGGTCACCGAGCACCTGCCGGACCTGGCACCGCTGCTCGCGTCGCCGCCGTGGTTCTTCGTCGGTGGGCCCGTGGCCGTCGGCGGGATCCTGGCGCTGGGGCGACGGACCATGGGCGTCGAGGCAACGCATGTGACCGACGTGGCCGGACCCATCGTCATGGTCGAGCCGGAGGCGCTGATCAACGGCGAGGTCGAGGGGTTGGACGTCGTGCGGCTGTTCACCGGGTACTCCGGCTGGGCGCCCGGTCAGCTCGATGCCGAGCTGACCTCCGGGGCGTGGCACATCGTGCGCGCCCTGCCCGACGACGTCTTCTGCGTCGAGCCGGAGCAGCTCTGGCGCTCGGTCATGCGCCGCCAGGGCGGGCGCCTGGCCTCCCAGGCGTTGTTCCCCGACGACGTCAGCGTCAACTGAGCTCCGAGCCCGCGCTGACCTGATCGGACCAGACTGGTGCGGTGAAGGAGTGGAAGCCCTCTCGGACGGCGCAGGCGGTGGCCGCAGAGCGTGCGCTGCTGGGTGACCTGGGCGTGCTGGACGACCCGCACGCCCGATCGATGCTCGAGCCGGCCATGCGCAGGGCGCACGCAGCGCTGCGTCGTCTGCCACGACGGACCTGGTCGAGGTCGGTCACCCTCGCTGGCCTGGCCGGGCGGGTCCGGTGGTTCGACCGGGAGGTCGTCGACGCCATCGGGTCGGGCGTGGGTCAGGTGGTGACCGTCGGAGCCGGCTACGACAGTCGCCCGTGGCGATTCCACACGGACGGGGTGGTGTTCTTCGAGGTCGACCACCCGGCGACCCAGGCGGACAAACGCCGTCGCGCGCCCGGACCGGGTCCGGTCTTCGTCGCGTCCGATCTGATCGACGACGACGTGGCCACCGAGCTGATCCGCGCCGGGTTGGACAGGTCTCGACCGACGGTCTTCGTCGTGGAGGGCGTCACCATGTACCTCGAGGAGCCCGTGGTGCGCCGACAGCTGGCCGCGTTCGCGGCACTCGCCTCGACCCCTGGCAGCCGCCTGGCGATCGACTTCTACCCGTCGCGGCGCCCTGACGTCGGCGTGCAACGTCGACAGCTGCTGCTGCAGAGGGTCGCCCGGGTCGGCAGCGGTGAGGGGTTCCGGCTGGGGGTCGACCGCGACGACGCGGCTCGCCTCGTGGCGGACGCCGGTTGGGACGTGACCGCCGTGGTGTCGGCGCGGGAGGCCGCGACCGCGCTCGTCGGTGCCGACTGCGGACTGCCGACGACGCGGGTCTCCGCGGACAAGACGTTCGTCGCGGCCGGGTCGCGCTGAGCCGGGTCTCCCTCGACGGCGGAGAAGCTCAGCCCTGGAGCACGACCATGCGTCGTTCGGTCAGCTCCTCCACGGCGTAGCCGGGGCCCTCACGCGTGTTGCCGGAGTCGCGCACCCCGCCGTACGGCTGCTGGTCGGCTCGCCACGTCGGCACCTCGTTGATGAGGACGCCACCGAAGTCCAAGCGGCGTGCGGCGTCCAGGGCCGTGCCGATGTCGGAGGTGAACACGCCGGCCTGCAGCCCGTAGCGGGTGTCGTTCGCCAGGGCGACGGCCTCGTCGAAGGTGTCGTAGGGCGCCACGCCGACCACCGGGCCGAACACCTCGGTGTGGCTGATCTTCATCGACGGCAGGACGTCGGCGACGAGCGTCGGGCGCAGGACGCCGTGCTCGCCACGGTCCCCGCCGGTCACGATGCCGGCACCCTCGGCGACGGCCTCATCGAGCCACCCGGCGACCCGGTCGGTCTCCTTGGCCGAGATCAGGGCGCTCACGTTCGTCGCGGGATCCATCGGGTCGCCGACCTTGAGCGCGGCGACCTTCTCTGCGAGTGCCGCGACGAACTCGTCGTGCACGCTGCGGTGCACGTACGCCCGCTGCACGGAGATGCAGGACTGCCCGGCGAACCCGTACCCGCCCGCCGCGACCTTGGTGGCTGCCGTGGCGACGTCGCCCGACGGCTCGATGATGACCGGCGCGTTGTTGCCGAGCTCGAGGCCGACGCGCTTGCGGGCGGCACGGGCGCGGATGCCCCAGCCGACCTCCGGTGAGCCGGTGAAGGTGATCATCGCCACATCGGGGTGCTCCACCAGGTGGTTGGCCACCTTGCCGCCGCAGGTGATGACGTTGAGCCAGCCCGGGGGGAGTCCCGCCTCCTCGAAGAGCCGGGCGATGCGGAGCGCGGTGAGCGGCGTCGCGGACGCCGGCTTGAGCACCACGGGGCAGCCGGCGGCGACGGCCGGGGCGATCTTGTGGCACACCAGGTTGAGCGGGAAGTTGAACGGCGAGATCGCGGCGACGACACCGATCGGTACCCGCATCACGTAGCCGACCTTGCCGACGCCGGCCGAGCTGGCATCCATGGGCACCATCTCGCCCGTGAGCGTACGGGCGACCGCTGCGGAGAACCGGATGGTGTCGACCGCACGTTCGGCCTCGACGCGCGCTGTCGTGATGGGCTTGGCGGCCTCACGCGCGATGGACTCGGCGAACTCGTCGAGGCGGTCGAGCAGCAGCGCCGCGGCTCGATCGAGGATGGCGGCTCGCTCGTGCGCCGGCGGCGGACCGGCGCGATGGCGTTCGACCGCGACGGCGACCGCCCGGTCGAGGTCCTCGGTGCTGCACGCCGGCACGGAGCCGACGAGCGCGCCGTCGTAGGGCGAGTGCACCTCGCTGACCTCCGCGGTCAACAGGTCGTCGCCGTCGAGCAGTGCCGGGGTCACATCCGTCATGGTCGGACCCTATCGCCGGGCGTGGTCGCGGGATCGCCGGGTCAGTCGACGATCTCGGCGTCCACGATCTCGGCGTCGACGCTGTCCACCTCGGCCTCCACCACGACGGCGTCGACGATGTCGTCGTCGAGCAGCTCGGTGTCGGCGTCGTCGACCTCGACCACCTCGGTGCGCGGGTCGACGCCGGGGACGCCCGACGTGGGGGCATGTGACGCGAAGTAGTCCTTGGCGGCCTTGCCCACGGCCCGAGCCAGCAGTGCGTTGCCCGCAGCGCCCACGCCGGCACCGATGCCGTAGGGGATGAGTGCGGTCAGGCTCCAGGGTCCCTTGGTGTTCGACAGCTTCGCGAGCGCCTTGGTGCCACGCCCCGCCGTCGCCGCCGGTGCCTTGGTCGGAATGCGCTGCAGCACCCGCGCCCCGCCCTTGGCCCCGGCCCGGGCCGCGAGTCCACTCATGCCGACCGCCGCGCCGTCCGCCAGACCCATGATCGTGACGATGGCGGTGCGACGCTCGTCCACGGTGGTGGTGTCGTGGCCGTAGACGAGACCGATCGCCATGATCATCTCGCCCAGCCGGCCGACGCTGAAGGTCGCGTCGGCACCGGCCGATGCCGCGGCGACCGCCACGCCGGCGACGGGGGAGGCCGCGGCGCCACCGCTGACCGCACCGCCGATGGCCAGATCCTTCGCGTAGCGGCGGATGAGCCGGTTCGCGAGCTCGTCGGGGCTGTCGTCGGGGTGTTCTCCCCGGAGGGCTGCGACGTCGTGGACCGCGGCCCCGTAACGGTGCTCGACCAGCCGGTCGAGCACCGGCAGCAAGGGGTTCGGGTCCTCGCGTCGGTTCACGTCCGTCACGGTACCGGGAGCGACGGTCGTGGAACGGGCAGCGGCTGTCCGGCGGCGGCGCCGGGCTCTGGGCTCCGGCGCCGCCGCGTTGATGGGACCGCAGCCGAGCTGCGCACGATGCGGCGCGTCGCTCGGAGGTGCTGTGCCTGGCCGGTCGGGCCGAGGCGGTGCAGGTGTCGGCTCAGGCCTGGCTGAGCGTGGTGCGGTAGGCGAGGGCCTTCCGGCGGCGCTCCAGCGTGCGGCGCTTCCAGAAGGACTGCTTCCAGTGGCGCACGCGGTTGCGGGGATCGCTCATCGCGTGGGGGAGCGGTGGCTCGTGCTCGTCGGTGTACCCGTGCGTGGGGTGCGGGGCCTCGAGGACCAGTCCGTCGTGGTCATCCTCGAGCGCCGCGAGGTGGAGGGACTGGTTCACGGTCCGGCGCACCTTGCGGTGCTCCGCCTTCCTTCGATCCCGCTCCTCCTGGAGCGCAGAACTCGGTCCGGTCTGCCGGGCACGATGACGAGTGGACATCGGCACCTCCTCAGTTGTCGGCGTCGTCCGAGAGGTCATCTCGGACGCTGTGTCCATGAGACACCTTCGGCAGATCGAAGTAAAGGACCTGAGCGCGATGGTCTCGTCGGGCGGCGCGGATCTGGGAGCCGCTTCAGGATCGACGGGCACGTGCTGCCGATCGTCCTCATCGGCGGTCCGTGCGGCGGGGACGGGAGGACGGTCGGCCGGTCGCGTCGCGGGGCGAGGGACTACCTTGCCCCCATGTCCATCGCCATCACCGACGACCACCGCGCCCTCGCCGAGACGGCCGCTGACTTCCTCTACAAGCGGGGTGCTCGCACCGACGCCCGCGCACTGCTCGAGGGCGCCGACGAGGAGCTGCCCGCCTGGTGGGGAGAGCTCGCCGGGCTCGGATGGCTCGGTCTGCACGTGCCCGAGGCGCAGGGTGGATCGGGCTACACGCTCGAGGAGCTCGTGGTGGTCGTCGAGCAGTTCGGACGCGCCGTGGCACCCGGACCGTTCGTGCCGACCGTCATCGCCAGCGCCGTGTTGGCCGCCGTCGGCGGGGACGCCGCCAGTGAGCACCTCGGCGCGCTGGCGGACGGCTCGCTCATCGGTGCCGTCGCCCTGGATGGCGACGTCACGGTGTCCGACGGTGTCGCCTCGGGCGACGCCGGCAACGTGCTGGGCGGCGGGCTCGCCCAGCTGCTGCTGGTCGGCACCGGCGACGATGTGGCGATCGTCCGGGTCGGCGACGGCGTCACGGTCGAGGTGCCGACGAACATGGACCCGACCCGTCGCACCGCCAAGGTCACCCTCGACGGCGCAGCCGCCGTGGTGCTGCCCGGCGCCCGTCGCCAGCTGACCGACCTGTCGCGTGTCATCCTCTCGGCCGAGGCGGTCGGGATGGCACGTGAGTGCACCGAGATGGCGGCCGAGTACGCGAAGGAGCGCATCCAGTTCGGTCGCCCGATCGCGATGTTCCAGGCGGTCAAGCACCACTGCGCCGACATGGTCGTGGCGGCCGAGCTCGCGACCGGCGCCGTGTGGGACGCAGCTCGCGCCGCAGCCACCGGCGGCGACCAGCTGAGCTACGCCGCCGCGGTCGCGGCGACGCTGTCCGCGCCTGCAGCGGACCTGTGCGCCAACCTGAACACGCAGGTGCACGGCGGCATCGCGATCACCTGGGAGCACGACGCCCACCTCTACATGCGGCGTGCCACCGTGCTGTTCGGTCAGCTCCAGCCCGACTCGGCGGCGACCGAGCTGACCGACCTGGCCCGACGGGGCGTGGTGCGCGAGAAGGCCGTCGAGCTGCCGCCCGAGGCCGAGGCCATCCGCGACGAGGTGCGGGCCTTCGCCGAGCGCATCAAGGACCTGAGCCCGGAGGAGCAGCGCACCGAGCTGATCGACTCGGGCTACGTCATGGCGCACTGGCCCAAGCCGTTCGGCCGAGAGGCCGGTGCGGTCGAGCAGCTCGTCGTCGAGGAGGAGTTCAAGGCCGCCGGCGTGAAGCGCCCGTCCTACGGCATCACCGGCTGGAACATCCTGACGCTCATCCAGTACGCCACCGACGACCAGATCGCCCGTTGGGTCCGCCCCGCGCTCGACCAGGACGTCATCTGGTGCCAGCTGTTCTCTGAGCCCGACGCGGGGTCGGACGCCGCCGGTGTCACCACCAAGGCGACCCGCGTCGACGGCGGGTGGCTGGTCAACGGCCAGAAGGTCTGGACCAGCGGGGCGCACGTCTCGGGCTTCGGTTTCGCCACGGTCCGCACCAACCCCGACGTCCCCAAGCACGACGGCATCACGATGATGGTCATCGACATGCACGCCGACGGCGTCGAGGTGCGACCGCTCAAGATGACCAGCGGCGACTCGGAGTTCAACGAGGTCTTCTTCAACGACGTCTTCGTGCCCGACGACGACGTCGTGGGTCCCGTCGACGGCGGCTGGACCGTGGCCCGGGCGACGCTCGGCAACGAGAGCGTCAGCATCGGCAGCGGTGACGGCGGCATGTCGCTGCCACCGGCGGTGCTCATCGCCGCGTTCGACGCCCACCCGGAGCGCCTGCGTGGGGGCGCCGCACGTCTGGGGACCTACATCGCCAACGTGCAGGCGTGTGCCCTGCTGAACCTGCGCAGCGCCAACCGCGCCGTCGCCGGCGGTGGCCCTGGACCCGAGGGCGCCATGTCCAAGCTGGTCCTGTCGGAGAACCTGCACGAGGCCGCTGCGATCTACACCGCGCTGCTCGGCCCGGACGCGGCGTTCATGGACGGCGAGGCCGCGATCGGCAACTCGCTGGTGCTCATGCACCGCGGCCTGTCGATCGCCGGAGGCACCTCGGAGATCAAGCGGAACCAGATCGGCGAGCGCATCCTCGGACTGCCCCGAGACCCGCTGATCAAGTAGCCGGGGCCGTCGCCCGCAGCCGTAGGCTGGACGGATGAGGAAGCGAGTGGCGAAGTGGACGACGGCGCAGCGCGCCGTCGTGGCCGTCGGCTGGGCAGGTGTGCTGTACAGCGTCTGGGGGTGGTTCGTCCGGGACGGCTGGAACTACACCTTCGGTCCCAACGACGGGTGGTTCAACTACGCGCCGAACTCCGGTGTCGTCTTCAGTGGAGAGATGCCGTCGTTGATGGTGACGAACCCGACGCTGCGATCCCTCGTGCTGGTCGTGTTCGTGCTGGTGTGGGCGCTCCCGAGCTTCTGGCTGTTCTCCATCGCGGGACCACCGAACGAGCACCTCGACGCTGCGGACACCACCTCGGAGGGCTGAATGCTCGGTTTCGCTGCTTCGGCGGCGGACCCACTCCTCTGAACAGCATTCAGGTGCTGGTCATCTCGGGTTCAGGTTCGCTCGTTAGCGTCGCCCGATGGATCGCCGCAGGTTCCTGTCCGCCGCCGGGGGCACCGGGGCGTTGTGGGTGGCGACGGCCTGCGTGCCGACGCCGAGTCCGGACTACCCGCCACAGTCGGGTGCACCGTTCGAGGGCGAGGGGACGTTCCCGTCCGGCGTCGGCAGCGGCGATCCGGCGCCCGACGGCGTGCTGCTCTGGACCCGCGTCCACCCCGACCTGGATCGAGGGCTGGGCGTCGACATCAGCTACGCGGTCGCCACGACGCCGTCGTTCTCGTCGGTCGTCGGCAGCGGCACGGTCACGGCGACGGGGGAGCGGGACCACTGCGTGACCGTGGACGTCACCGGGCTGGAGCCGGGCCGGCGCTACTGGTACCGGTTCCATGCGGGCGGAGCGTCGAGCGTCGTCGGCCGCACGCTGACCGCACCGTTCGGCGCCGTCGACCGGTTCCGCGTCGCTGCGTTCAGCTGTCAGCGCTGGACCCACGGCCACTTCAACGCCCACGCAGACCTGGCGTCGCTCGCGCTGGACGACGCATCCGACGTCGACCTGGTGCTCTGCCTCGGGGACTACGTCTACGAGACCGGCTACGCCGACGGCGTGTACGTGCAGGGGCGCGACGACCCGATCCAGCGGGCGGTGACGCTCGAGGACTTCCGGTCCAAGTACCGGCTGTACCGCTCCGACCCGTCGCTCCAGGCGGTGCACGCGGCGTATCCGATGGTGAACGTGTTCGACAACCACGACGGCTGGTCGGGCCCGTGGGATCCGCAGGGGCCCGCGGCGATCAGCGCCTTCTTCGAGCATCTCCCCGTGCGCGCCCGTGCGGCACGTCGGATCGACCGCTCGCTGCGGTGGGGTGACCTGGCCGAGGTGTTCCTGACCGACCAGCGCAGCTTCCGGGACCCGGAGCTCGACGAGACGGGCCTGCTCGGCACCTCCACCGACGAACGGCCCGAGATCCTCGACCCGAACCGGACCATGCTGGGACCGGAGCAGCGGTGGTGGTTGATCGACGGGCTCACCAGCTCGACCGCACGGTGGAAGGTGCTCGGCAGCCAGATGATGTTCTGGCCGTGGCGCACGCTCGGTCGCCTGCCGTGGCAGCCACGGGGCGCCGGGGTCTACCTGAACCTCGCACAGTGGGACGGCTACGCCGCCGAGCGCATGGCAATCCTGGATGCCCTCGCGGCCTCGGACGTGCGCGACACGGTCGTGCTCTCCGGCGACAGCCACGTGTTCTCCGCTGCCCAGGTCGCCCCCGACGTCGACGTCGCCGGGCAGGTCCCGAGGATCGTCGAGCTCGGCACCGGCTCGGTCACGTCGAACAACGCCGACGAGGACGGGTACCCCACCGACGACGTCACCGGCCCGCTGCTCCGCTCGGCGAATCCGAACCACCTGCGCTACTTCGAGTCCGAACGTCACGGCTACGTCGTCGCGGAGCTCACCCCGGACGAGCTCACCGCCGAGGTGCGCTCACCCAGGACGATCCGCTCGCCGAGCAGCGAGATCGATGTGCTGGCCCGCTTCGCAGTGGCGTCCGGCTCGCAACGCATCCGGAGACTGTGATCCACGCCCAGGCAGGGCGGTCACTTGATGATCGTGACGTTCACTAGTGTCCCGGCGGCATTGCCGGCGCGGTCGGCGCCGATCACATGGAACTGATGGTCGCCAACCCCGAGGCGCGAAGCCGGGGTGCCATTGGCTGGGCAGGAGTTCGACTGGACATCGAGTCCCGATCGGGCATCGGAGATGCGGCACCCGAGGCTCACCACCTCACCGCGCCGGAATGTCCGCCGATCCGTCGCGACGGTCACGACAGGTGGTGTCCGGTCGATCATCAGTGGCCCCATCGTGAGCGACGTTGCGTTGCCGAATTCATCGCGGGCCGTGACGCTCCGACGGGTACCTTCGTTGAACGTAACGGCTTCAGGGCAGGACACCACTGAGTTGAGGGCGTCCGCGCACGAGAAGGTCACGCGTACCGGCTCGGTCGTCCATCTGGACGGAACAGCTGATGGCTTGATGATTGGTCCGTCGAGATCGGGCCGGACCTCATGGACAGGGGAGAACAGGTTGATGCCGCCCCAGTTGGTGGAGTGGAAGGGAGTCGCGTTGGTCGCGGGCTGCGATCGTCCGACGGCTCGTCCGTTGCACTCGAGCATCCCTGTTCCCTGGTTCCCCATGCCGAAACTGTCCGCCACCCACACGTCCGGGAGCGCTGTGGCCCGAAGCGGGAGGAGCGCGTCGGCGTTGTTGCCCGCGACCCTCACGATGCAACCGGCCGCCGACGGCAGCGACGTGACCACGAACGAGATCGGATTCGCCTTCTGCAGATCGGCGTCCCACGTCAGCGACTGTCCCGGCGTGAGCGCCAGCCTGTTGCCGGTGGCCCGGGACGCCGCGCTCGGGAACCACATCGACGCGTAGGGTCCGTCGAACGCCCAGGTGTCGCGATCGCCGACAAGGCTTCGGCACGCCTCCAGGCTGCCGGGGATCGTGTGGGTGATGCCCTGCAGGACGTAGTTCCCGTCCAGATCGGTCATCGTCTTCATGGCGTGCTGCCCCTCGACGTGCCACTCGACGCAGCTCTTCGGAGCGGGGCGACCGTTGGCGGTGATCCTGCCCCGGATCGTCGCGCCCGCCGCCATGACGACGTCGGGTAGCGCTGTCTCCTGGCTACGTTGCACCCGGTACGTGGTCGCAGCGTCGAGGTCCTGTCCGCCTCCCGAGTACTGGAACCGGGTCAGGTCTGCGTCGGCATCGCTCACCTCGTTGCCCTCGCAGCCCCGGATGACGAAGCGGTAGGAGCCTGGCGGCATCGATTCGAACCGGATCACGCCGGCGTCGTCGCTCGTGTCGTAGAAGTTGCTCGGAAGCAGACCGACCCAGTCGCTGCCGATGGCTCTCGGGTGCGCCTCCGCCATGGCGCACAGGCCTGGCCGGACCCGGCCCTGCTGATCCCGGACTCGGAACGTGAGGCTGCCGCCGGGCTCCATCTGCGCGTCGATGCCGGTGGTGGTCTCGCCAGCGCGAACCACGACGTTGGGGAGCGCGGGCGAGTCGGCGACGTCCGGATCGTGGAGGTCCGGGTAGAACTGCGGTGCGTACCTGGCAGCAGTGCGATCCGTATCACACTGCTGGAATCTGACCCCGTAGGTCCCCGGCGGCAGGTGCTGGATGAGGTAGGTCCCGTCGTCGGCCACCCTCCCCGTCGGGACGTTCCAACTCCCAGCTCCGACGCAGATGCCTGCGGCTGAGGTCAGCGGCTGACCGTCGGGTCCGGTCACGCGACCCGAGACTTCTCCGTACGACACCGCGGCGCTCACAGCAGCGGGCAGCGCAAGCCCGATCAGCATCGTGACGGTGAACGTCGCGAGCGCGCTCCGTCGAAAGTGTCGCATCCTGTCTGCCATCGTCACCCCTGACTCGTGCCGGACTGTATGCGTCCTGCCGGACCGGATGGAATGGGGAGAAGTGCCCGGCTCCGGGCCGGCATCGGTTCAGCCCGTCTGCCGCCATCTGCGGGGCCAAGAGAGAACTCACTAATCGCCGGACGGCCTGCAGTCGTAGGGTCGGACGCGATGCCTCGTGACATGAACGTGACGTTCCACCGTCGCGGTCGGACCTGCTCGTGGACCGCACTGCGGCCGCCCCGCTCCGTGGTGCCCGGCCCTGCGATGGCGGCGGGCGCCGACCTTCCCCACGACCTGTACACGTTCGTGATCGAGGACGCCCTCGATCTGGAGTTCGGCTTCTGGGGCTGCGTCGCCGCAGGCGCGACGTTCAAGACGCTCGGTCGCAGGCCGACTCCGCAAGGGAGAGCCGTCATCGAGCAACACGTGCATGACCTCGAGGCGGCCGAGACGGCGGTGAACGAGATCTACTTCGCCTGGCGTGAGGGGCGCCCGACCGGCCTCGACGACGAGCTCGACTCCATGCTCGAGCGGTGGAGAGCGGTTCCCGACGGCGGGGACCTCGAGCTGAGCTGGTCGACGAACCGTGACACCGGACGCCGGCGTGGCCGTCGCCCGAGAGGCGCCTCGAACAGCAGGTAGCGCAACCGAATCATACGTACGTATGATTCGGGCATGTCCACCGCCGCCACACGGGACGCACTCTTGGGCGCCACCAGAGCCGCCATCAACGAGGGAGGCCTGGAGTCGGTCACCGCGCGAGCGGTCGCCGGCCGTGCTCGGGCGAACTTGGCGTCGATCGGGTACCACTTCGGCTCGAAGGATGCGCTGGTCGCCGAAGCGCTGGTGGCCGAGGTCACCGACCTGGTCGCGCCGGTCCTCGAGTTGTTGGACGGCGCGAGCGACGCGGTCGAACGAGCGGCGAACGCCGTGACGGTCCTGGGGGACCTGTTCGAGACGTCGATCACGCGGATCCCCGCCTACCTCGCCGCGTTGTCGCACGCGCCCCACGATGGCGAAGTGCGGGCTCGCCTTGCGGGGCTGTTCGAGCAGGTCCGCGAGCGACTCGCCCAGAACATCGATCGGCAGCTGGCGGTGGGCGACCTGCCGAGTTGGGTCGATCCCGGCGCGATGGCGGCGCTGATCGTGGCGGTCGTGCAGGGCGTCGTCGTGGCGGCAGCTCTCGAGCCCGACCGGGCAGAGGACGACGCTCGAGCGCTGGCCGGTCAGCTCTTCGGCCTGCTCCTCGCGGTCAGGACGACTCGATGACCCCGAGACGATGGAGCTTGGTGCTCACGATCGTCGGTGGTCTGCTGCTGCTGGGCGGGGTGAGCCTGCTGGTCACCCTCAGCCTGGGCCGCGGTGCGATGTCGTCCACGGACGAGTACGGCCGGACGGTCATGGTCGAGTACCGCACACCATCGATCTGGCAGGACGCTCCACGTACCGCTGTCGGTTGGCTGGTCGCGACGGTGGTGTTCGTGGTCGTCATCGGACTGGTCATCCGCTGGGGTGGCGTCGTGGGCGCGGTCGTCGTCGCCATGCTCATGTGGCTCATCGTCATGGCGTCGATCCTCACCATCGGGATCTTCCTGGCACCGGGAGCGGCGGGCCTGAGCGCGGCTGCGGCTGCATCGGTCGTCGACCGGGCGAACCGCTCCTCGGCGTCGAAACGCTCCACCGACATGTCGAATCCGGAGGCTGCCGTTCGTTGACATGGTGCAAGCATCTGACGAGCACGACTGGAGACCACCATGGGACTCATCCACATCGACCTGTTCAGCACCCTCGACGGCGTCGCACAGGCACCCGGCGGGCCGGAGGAGGACCCTGAGGGCGGGTTCGAGTTCGGCGGCTGGCAGGCACCGCTGATCGACGAGGTCGTGGGCCAGCAGGTCGAGGACGGCATGGACGGCCTCGACGCCCTCCTCCTGGGACGCCGCACCTACGACATCTTCGCCGCCTACTGGCCGGAGCAGGAGAGCGGTGAGGACGGCGGGATCGCCCAGCTGTTCAACCGGGTGCCCAAGTACGTCGCCTCACGCAGCACGCCGGCGCTCGAGTGGGCGAGCTCGCAGCTGATCGGTGCGGACATGGCCGCCGCCGTCGACGATCTGCGCGCCCGACACGACCACGTACACGTGATCGGGAGCCTGGACCTTGTCCAGACGCTGCTGCGCGACGGCCTGTTCGATCGCCTGACCCTCTGGGTCCACCCGATCGTGCTGGGAGGCGGCAAGCACGTCTTCGCGAGCGGCGTGGTCCCGTCGAGCCTCGAGCTGCTCGAGCCGGCGACCACCTCACCGCAGGGCGTCGTGCAGCTCCGTTACGCCCGGAAGGACGGAGCTCCGTCCACCGGCGACATGGCGGCGCCGGAACGCGGCGTCGGGAGCTGATCCCGCCAGCCGCCGGCAGGGCGGGGGAGGGGAGCGGTCAGACCCGCTCGATGATGATCGCCGGCGCCATGCCGCCGCCGGCGCACATCGTCACCAGGCCGAACTGGCCGTCGGTGCGCTCGAGCTCGTCGAGGATCGTGCCGATCAGGATCGCGCCGGTCGCGCCGATGGGGTGCCCGAGGGCCATCGCTCCGCCGTTGACGTTCACCTTGTTGCGGTCCAGATCCAGGTCACGCATGAACTTCTCGGCGACGACGGCGAAGGCCTCGTTGATCTCGAACAGGTCGATGTCGTCGATCGTGAGCCCAGCCCGCTCGAGCACCTTACGAGCGGCGGGCACCGGCGCGTTGAGCATCAGCGTCGGGTCGTCGCCCATGTTCGCGGTCGCCACCACGCGGGCACGTGCCGTGAGTCCGTGCGCCGTCGCGTAGTCCTCGCTCGCCATCAGCACCGCGGCGGCGCCGTCGACGACGCCGGAGGAGTTGCCGGCATGGTGCACATGCTGGATGTCCAGGTCGGGGTACTTCTGGTTGATGAGCTCGCGGAACGTCGGGTTGTCCTCGTGGCCGTAGTCCGCAACGGCGGGGAAGCTCGGCGCGAGCGCGGCGAGCGACTCGGCCGTGGTCCCGGGCCGCGGGAACTGCTCCTGGTCGAGCGCCACCGTGCCGTCCAGGTTCAGCACCGGGATCAGGCTGCGGTCGAAGCGCCCCTCGTCGATCGCCCGGGCGGCACGGGCCTGGGACTCGGCGGCCAGCGCGTCGAGATCCTCGCGGGGGATGCCCTCCATCGTGGCGATCGCGTCGGCGCACACGCCCTGGTGCGACTGCGGGTGGATCTCCTGCAGGTGGGCGTTGAGGGCGCCCATGGGCAGCAGGCCCTTCTTGGGCAGCGACATCATCTCGGTGCCGCCGCCGATCACCAGGTCCTCCATGCCGGCCATGATCGCGTTCGCCGCGATGTTGTTGGCGGTGATGCCCGAGCCGCAGAAGCGGTCCAGGGTGACGCCGCTGGCCCGGACGTCGTAACCGGCGTCGAGCGCCGACATGCGGCCCAGGTCGCCGCTCTGCTCGCACACCTGCGAGCTGGTGCCCCACACGATGTCGTCGACGTCCGAGGTGTCGAAGTCGTTGCGCTCGGCCAGCGCCTCGAGCACGGTGCGACCCAGGTGCTGGGGATGCAGGTGGGCCAAGGCGCCCTTGCCCTGCTTGCCGATGCCGCGCGGCGTCCTGCAGGCGTCGATGATCAGTGCATCACCCATGGGGTCTCCTCCTGATGGCCGGATCGGCATCGTGACGGGCGACCATCATGGCGCGCTCGACGGTCGTGGAGCGCTCCCGTGGATCCTCGGGCACCGACCGAGGGTCGGCCTCAGTGCCAGAGTTGGTCGACGGTCGCCTGATCGTGCTCGAGCAACCAGCACTCGAGCAGCCGACCGTCGCGCACCTCGTACTGCAAGGTCCTGGTCACCTCGGCGGTCTCGTCCCCGCGGGTCAGCCGCTCGGTCGCGACCACGGCACCTGCACGGTCGCTCGAGAGCACCACGTCGATCGCGACGAGCTCCCGGGGCGCTACCGTCGACACCTCTGCCATCACGGCGACGGCCGCGTCACGGCCCCGGTGCGTCCCGGCGAACCGCGACGTGCCGCCGTAGTGCAGCGTGAACTCGTCGTGGTAGCAGTCGATCAGCGTCTCGAGGTCGGATCGCTGCCAGGCGCCCACGTACCGACGCAGCACCACTGCTGCGTGGTCACCGGCAGCGGAGCGTCCTGCGAGCATCGCTCCGTGCGCGTCGAGGTCGACGGGGGAGTGGACCCGCTCCGTGCTCGCCGGCGTCGCCCCGAGCAGCGCGGCCGGTCGGACGGGGCGCGTCACCAGCTCGCCCGTGCAGTTCGGACACACCCCGGCGAGCAGCTCGTCGGTACACGTCGCACAGAACGTGCACTCGTAGGTGCACACCCGGGCCTCGAGCGCGTCGGGCGGGAGGTCGACATCGCAGTGCTCGCAGTTCGGCCGAAGTTCCAACATCCGTGCACCCTCGCAGCCGCCGTCGACGGCGGCAACGACAACGTCCTGACGATCTGCGCCATCGACGCAGCACCGCGACGTCGGGAGAGTTCGACAGGCTTCGCAGGGCGTCGGCGACGCCCGGGCCGGGTGCCGCCCGACCGTCGCGGCCGGGGTCGCTCGATGGCGAGCTGGGTAGAGGGAGTCGGACGACGAACCTCTCGACTCGAGGAGATGCGCATGGCCGCTCCCAGCAATCCGGGCGACTCAGGACCGACCGGGCCGGTGCCCGAGGCCAACCAACCCGGACACCATCCCGAACACGAACAGGACCGGCCCGACCTCGACGCCTTCGCACGGCGGTTGTCGATCATCCCCGACGTCGACGAACCGTCCGTTGCGCTGACGGGGGAGGGGCGGCGTCCGCTGCCCGACGGGGCTGGCCTGGTGCAGCAGGTGGCCGCGGTACGTCGTGTGAGCCGGTTGGGACTGATGCTCGGGGTGACGGTGGTGGTGCGGGTCGCCGACGCCGTGGCCGACGGTGGTCGCACCGTGCTGACCCTGCTGGACGAGGCCGCGGTCCGCGAGGTCGAGGCGTTCGAGCTGCGCGACGTCGATCTTCGCGACTGAGCGCACCGCCCGGACGAGCACATCCGAGACGTATCGTCACTGTGACGATACGGTGGGTGGGGTGGGAGCGCACGGAAGTGGCACCGACCATCCGACGTCGAGATGCGCGCACTGCGGGCGCCCCTTCGTCGTGAGCCCCGGGGTCGGCCGTCCGCGGAAGTACTGCCGGCGGAGCTGCCGTCAGCGGGCGTTCGAGCAGCGGCGCCACGTCGGCGACCAGGCGTGGAGCGACGCCCGCATGGTCGTGCTGTCGGAGCGCCTGGCAGAGCACGAGGACGCCCTGGACCGTGTACGGGAGGTCCTGGATGAGCTGAGAGCGGACGTCGCCGATGAGCTCGACGTGGACCTGCTCGAGGTGGTGGACCGTCTCCACGTCGCGCTGACGATCCCGGATGAGTGACGGTCGCCGACGGGCCGTCCGGTCGACGGCGCGGCCCCGTCCGTTCCGTTCTGTGGTGCGAGACCCGACCCACAGGTCGGATCTCGCACCACAGAAGGAGGGGGCGGCCGGCGTCGTGCGGGCTGGCAGGGGCACCAGAATGGAATGGACATAATGGACATTATCGGCGGGCGGGGGGAGTCCGGGTCCGATCCGGAGCCCCCAGCCCCGTCCCGGTGCACGATCCTCCTGGGACCTGCAGGCCCACATGATCGGATCGCTGCCAGACTGACGTGATGAATCCAGCGACGTTGGCTGCGGTGACCGGCTACGAGGTGTTCGTCGTCGCCCTGGCGTCCGTCGCGCTGATCGTCATCGTCGCCGGATCGATCGCCGGGTTCATCGCCCGGTTCACCCGCAAGGTCCCCGCCGACGAGCGCCCGCGTCGCCGTCGATCCTCGACGCGACGCTGACGGGTCCCCCACCGCTCGAGCCGCACCTGGTTGCGGCGCGCGTCGACCCCGCAGGGTGACCAGCGCAACACGGAATGTTGCGAGCGTGGCTCGGGTTCGTTGATTACAGTTCCATGACGAGGCCGTTGTGCCAGCAATGCTGGCCAGCGGGATGAAGGGTCGGTTCGCATGCTCGTTGGTGGTCGGAGGTGACGGCGCACGCAGATGGTCTGCGGGTGGTCCGTTCCGGCGGCGTCGCGGGCTGGTTCCGACGAGGGCTCCGCCGGGGTGGTGCTCGCCGTACCGTGCCGGCCGCCGTGCTGGAGGGCACCGAGCTGATCCATCTGGGCGGAGGGGAGTCCCTCCCCTGTCCCGGCATCGACCGGTTGCCGGTCGCACCGAGTGCACGTGCCCTCGGGCTCGGCTCGGCGGCGTTGGCGCTGCCGCCCGCACGGGCGCACGTCCTGCGGGACGCGACGGTCTGTGCGACGTCCCGTGTGGTGCTCGCCCCGGACGGCCGCATCGTCGCCGAGTCGCTCACGGCGGACATGGTGGGCCGTGTGGGTCCCACCGACGCCGAGCTGTCGGTCCCGCCGCTCGAGCTCGACGGCACCGTCGCGCTCTACCGCTCTCCGTGGCGTCCGTACTTCCACACCCTGATCGACCACCTGCCGCGAGCTGCGCTGCTGGCGCAGCCGCCCATGCGACGCCTGGGGGTGATCACCCTCGTCCACGACGGTCCCCTCGCGCCGATCGAGCAGTACCTGATGGAGCGTCTGCTGCCGGAGCGGGTGCGATTGGTCGAGGTGGAGCCAGGACGCGCCGTCCGTGCCCCGAGGGTCGTGCTGCCCGGCTACGTGACCCGTCCGGCGTCCGGCGCCATCCCCAGCTGGTACCGCCGCTGGATCGACCGTGCCGCTGCGGCGGCGCAGGCCGATCCGGAGGTGTCGCGCCCGCGTCGACGTGTGTTCATCGACCGGGTGACGAGCCCTCGCCGAGTGGTGAACCGTGCGGAGCTCGAGCCGGTGCTCGAACGACACGGGATCGAGGTCATCGAGCCCTCGACGCTGGACCCGGCCGACGAGATCGCGCTGTTCCGCGACGCGGAGCTGGTCGTGGGCGTCACCGGCAGCGGCCTGGCGAACTGCATGTTCAGCCGGGGCGCGCACGTCGTGGAGCTGGTGCCGGGCTCCGAGGTCCTCCCCCACTTCTTCTACCTGGCCACCGCCAAGGGGCTCCCGTACGACTACGTGGTGTCGCCGCCGGACCGGCAGCGACTGGGCGCGGTCGACCGGCTGCAGCGTGACGTCGTCATCGACACGGTCGCCCTCGACCGTCTCCTGGCCGGGGCCGGGTGACGGTCGAGGGCGACGGGCGTGGGGGTCAGACGGGCTCGTTGGCGATGATCTCGCCGAGCGCCAGCAGCTGACGGCTGGTGCCGCCGAGCTGCAGCTCGAGCTCCTTGGCCGTCAGGAAGTACCGGTGCAGCGGGTAGTCGCGGTCCACGCCGACACCACCGTGCAGGTGCTGCGCCGTGTGCACCACACGCTGGCCGCCGAAGGCGACCCAGTACTTGGCGGCGGCCACCTCGGCGGACGCCGGCATGGCGACCGACAGTCGCCACAGCGCCTGCTGCGACGTCAGGCGGACGGCCTCGGTGTCGATGAAGGAGTCCGCTGCACGGTGCGCGACGGCCTGGAACGAGGCGATCGGCACGTCGAACTGCTTGCGCTCCTTGGTGTACTCGGCGGTCAGCTCGAGCGCCTTGGCGAAGACGCCGACGGCCATGGCGCACTGCGTCGCCACGGCGCGCTCGTAGGCCCAGCCCAGCGACTCGTGGCCCTCGGCGACGAGCTCGGCAGGGGCCATGGCCAGCAGCACGGCCGCCTGGGGGTCGCCGAGCGTCGTGTCGAGCGGCTCGATGGCGACGCCCTCGTCGCCCTTGCGCACCAGGAACAACCCGACCGAGCCGCCCTCGATGGCGGCGGGCACGAGCACGGCGTCGGCGATGGCGCCGGCGGGCACGCAGATCTTGGTTCCGGTGAGCTCCCAGCCGTCACCCGATCTGCTGGCGACCGTGGTCGGCGCGAGCGGCTGGCCCCCGTCCTCGTGCCATGCGGCGGTCAGGATCATCGAGCCGGCGGCGACCGCGGGCAGGACGTCGGCCTGCAGCGACTCGGGTGCGAACGCGGCGATCGCCGGGGCGCCCATGCCGAGCGTCTCCCAGAGCGGGACCGCAGCGGCGTTGCGGCCGACCGACTCGAGCGCAGCGCCGAGCGCGATCAGGTCGAGCCCCGCTCCCCCGTGGGCCTCGGGCACGAACGCCCCGAGCACGCCGGTCTCGGCGAGCGAGGACCACAGGTTGGGGTCGAAGCGTGGCCCGTCGCCGAGCTCCAGCTCCTTGAGCCGCTCGTGGGTGGAGGCGTCGCCGATGACCTGTGCGGCCAGGTCGCCGATCGCCGTTGCGGATTCGTCGAGTGAGAAGTCCATCGTCAGGTCCCCTTGTCAGCTGCGCAGCGCTCGCGGGAGACCCAGACCGAACATGCCGATCAGGTCGCGCTGGATCTCGTTGGTGCCGCCGCCGAACGTGAGGATCAACAGGCTGCGGTAGTTCATCTCGAGGCGTCCCTTGAGCACCGAGCCGGTCGACTCACGGTCCAGGTAGGCGCGGGGGCCGATGATCTCCATCATGAGGCGGAACGCCTCCAGGTAGAACTCGGTGCCGAAGATCTTGATCGTCGACGCGTCGGACACGTCGAGCGGGGCGTGGGTGGCGGTCCACGCGACCTTCCAGTTGATGAGGCGCAGGAACTCGATGCCGGCGTGCACCTTGGCCAGGTTGAGGCGCACCCACTCCTGGTCGATGACGCGGCTCCCGTCGGCCTCGGTCGTCTGCTGCGCCCAGCGGCGGACGTCGGTGTAGCTCTGCTCGAGCAGGCCCGACGAGCACAGGGTGACCCGCTCGTGGTTCAGCTGGTTCATGATCAACGTCCAGCCGTTGTTCTCGCCGCCGACCAGGTTGCCTGCCGGCACCCGCACGTCGTCGTAGAAGGTGGCGTTGATGTCGTGGCTCGACAGCAGGTTGAGCGGGTCGACCGTGATGCCCGGCGACTTCATGTCGACGATGATCATCGAGATGCCCTTGTGCTTGGGGGCATCGGGGTCAGTGCGGACCGCCAGCCAGCAGTAGTCGGCGTCGCCGGCCAGGCTCGTCCACATCTTCTGGCCGTTGATGACGTACTCGTCGCCGTCGCGCACGGCCTTGGTCTTGAGCGCCGCCAGGTCGGTGCCGGCCTGGTTCTCCGAGTAGCCGATGCAGAACGACAGCTCGCCGGCGAGGATCTTGGGCAGGAAGAAGTCCTTCTGCTCCTGGTTGCCGAACTGCATGATCGTCGGGCCGACCGTGTTGATCGTCAGCATCGGCACCGGGGCGCCCGAGCGCATCGACTCGTCGAAGAAGATGAACTGCTCGATCTGGCTCCGGCCCTGGCCGCCGTACTCGGTCGGCCAACCGATGCCCAACCAGCCGTCCGCGGCCATCTGCTTGACCATCTGGCGGTGCACGGGGCCGCAACCGGCCTCCTGGTGCAACGCCGTGCGGATCTCGTCGGTCAGCAGGTTGTCGTAGTAGGCGCGCAACTCGTCGCGCAGCTGCTCCTGCTCTGGTGTGTAGGCGATCTGCATCGAGCCCCCCGTGTGGACGAACGGCGGAACTGTAACGCGTTCTAGTGCGAACCGGGCACCTCGGGCTCGGGGGTGATCGTGGCAACCCCACCCGCTGCCCCTACCCTCGGCGGATGCCGCACTTCGACTTGGTCATCATCGGAACCGGCTCGGGCAACTCGATCCTGACCCCGGAGTTCGAGGACTGGGACGTCGCCATCGTCGAACGTGACGTGTTCGGCGGCACCTGCCTGAACGCCGGGTGCATCCCCTCGAAGATGCTCGTGCTGCCCGCCGACCGACTCGTCGAGGCCGCCGAGGCCGCCGACCGGCTCGACGTCGACGTCGAGGGCCGCGGCGTCGAGTGGCCGGCGCTGCGGGACCGGATCTTCGGGCGCATCGATCCGATCGCCGAGGGCGGCACCCGGTACCGGCACTCCCAGGACCACGTGACGGTGCTGCACGGCAACGGTCGCTTCGTCGGCGACCACCGCCTCGAGGTCACCGCCGAGGACGGCACCATCGAGGAGGTCACGGCGGACCGCTTCGTGCTCGCCGCGGGCGCCCGCCCGAGGATCCCCGACATCACCGGCCTGCTGTCCACGCCGTTCCACACGTCGGACTCGATCATGCGCATCGACTCGCTGCCGGAGCACCTGATCATCCTCGGCGGTGGCTTCATCGCCGCCGAGCTCGGTCACGTGTTCGCCGCCTACGGCTCGAAGGTCAGCATCGTGCACCGCGGCGATCGGCTGCTGCGACACGAGGACCCGGAGGTGTCCATGCGGTTCACCGAGTGCTTCGGTGAGCGTGTCGACCTGTACCTGCACGCGACGGCAGACGCCGTGAGCCACGTCGACGGGCGCTTCACGGTGACCGTCGACCAGGCCGCGGAGGCCGTTCGACTGCCGGGCCACCGTCACTGCAGCGAGCTGCGCGGCGACGCGCTGCTCGTCACGACCGGCCGTGACCCCAACGGCGACCAGCTCGGCGTGACCGCCACCGGGGTCCGTCTGGACGAGGACGGCTACGTGATCACCGACGACACCCTGGCCACCGGGGTGCCCGGCATCTGGGCGCTCGGCGACATCCGCAACCCCCAGCAGCTCAAGCACCTCGCCAACCAGGAGCAGCGGGTGGTGACCCACAACCTGCTGCACCCCGACCGGCTGCGGCGGATCGACCAGCGCGTCGTGCCCCACGCCGTGTTCTCCCATCCCCAGATCGGCTCGGTGGGCCGCACCGAGATCGAGCTGCGGGCAGCCGGACAGCTGTTCGTCACGGGACGACAGGACTACGCCGGCGTCGCGTTCGGCTGGGCCCTCGAGGACACCACCGGGTTCGCGAAGGTGCTCGTCGACCCCGAGGACCTCCGACTGCTCGGCGCCCACGTCGTCGGCCCTCAGGCCGCCACGCTCGTGCAGCAGGTGGCGCAGGCGATGCAGTTCGACATCCCTGCCGACCGCCTGGCGCGCGAGCAGATCTGGTGCCACCCGGCGTTGCCGGAGCTGCTGGAGAATGCGCTGCTGAACGCACTCGAGCAGGTGCCGGCCCGAGCCGTCGGGTAGGCGACGAGCGGTCCAGCAGGGTCGGGGCGAGCAGGGTCAGACGGTCGCCCGGTAGGCGTCGGCCAACGCGGCGAAGCCGTCACGCCAGGACACCGACGTGGGGCCGCACAGCTCGACCATCCGCGTGGTGTCGACCGTGACGCCGCCGATGGTCGACGTCGTCTCCTCGAAGGTGACGCTGAGCCCCAGGCGGTCCGCGAGGAACTCGCACCACTCCTCGAGCGACACCTGCTCGACACCTGCCCAGTTGACGGTGGTCGCCGGCACGGTCGCAGCATCGACGAGCGCCGGCACGGAGGCGGCGATGTCGGCCAGCTCGATCGGGTTGAAAAGGTTCGGGCGCGACGCGTCGACGGGGATGGGCATGCCGGCCTCCATCATCGCGATGTGGAACGCCGGCCAACCCCGCGCCGTGCCGTCGGGTCCGACGCCGTAGGGGACGTTGAGTCGTGCGATGGTCGTCGGGACCCCGAGGTGGCGGCACATCGTCGCGACCACCTGTTCGGCCGCGATCTTCGCGATCGAGTAGGTCGGCATGATCGGACGGTGGTTGTCGCCCAGCGCGGCGGTCTCGTCGAGCACGGTGGGTCCGGCGGGGTCGTAGACGCCGGTGGACGAGCAGTGCAGGAACGCGCCCGGGCGGACGTGCGCCATGAGGAGCCCCGCGGCCTGGGCGTTCGCCGCCAGGTCGATGTCCCAGCGCTGGGACTTGGTGACCGCGAAGTTCAGGACCGCATCGGCGCCCGTCGGCACGTCGTCGAACGTCGCGCGCACCAGGTCGGTGGGGATGCACCGCACGCCGAGCGCCTCGAGGCGGTCGCGCGCCGCGGCGTCGGTGAAGCGGGCCAGCCCGATCACCTCGTGCTGCGCCGCCAGCGTGCTGGCGACCGTCTCGGCCACCTGTCCGGTCACCCCGGTGATCACATAGGTCGACATCGTCACCCCTCGGTCCTGCTGGTCGCCGGTGTTTCTAGTTCGTTTCGAAGCGGCGCGGCCCGTTCTGTAGCGTGGGGTCCCTATGTCTCGCCGACTTGAGATCGAGCTCACCAGTGAACGACCCGATGGCACGTGGACCTGGAGAGCCGCGGGTGCCAAGCAGCCCAAGGGCGACCTGGTCGCCACCGTCCTGCCCGACGGGGCCAAGGTCGGTGACGTCCTGCGGGCCGATGCCGAGTTCGCGGTCGACGGGATCGAGATCATCGCCGTGCTGCCGCCCAAGTCGGCTCGCAAGGAGCCGGAGCGCCTCGTGGTCGTCGGCACCCAGAAGGACGAGCCGCTGGTGACCACGCAGCTCGCGCCCAAGGGTCGTGGTGGCGGCCGCCGTGACCGCGGCGATCGTGGTGACCGGGGCGATCGTGCTGACCGTGGCGACCGCGGCGATCGCCGTGGCGGCCCGCGCAGCGACCGGGACGGTCAGGCACCCCGCCGCGAGCGCTCCGACCGCCCTCGTGGCCCCCGGCCCGACCCGGTCCCGGAGCGCCCCAAGCCCAAGCGCCTGCGCCCCGGCCGGGCGCACCGCGCCGCCATCCTCGACGAGCTGGCCGTCGAGGAGCGTCCGATCGCCGAGCAGGTGCTCCGCGGTGGCGTGCCGGCCGTGCGTGAGGCCATCGCCAAGCAGAACGAGCAGGCCCGGACCGAGAACCGCCCGGAGATCCCGAGCGAGCAGCTCGTGGCGCTCGCCGAGCGGCTCCTCCCGAAGCTGCGCGCCGCCGAGTGGCGTGACAAGGCCGACGCCGCGTTGTCCGACCTGGACGAGCTCGACCTGCGCGACCTGCGCTCGGTCGTGGTCGCCGCCGACGGCAACACCCGCGACGACGAGTCCCGTGCCCTGCTGGTGCAGCTCCAGGAGGGCCTGACCCGTCGGGTCGAGCAGGAGCACACCAACTGGGTCGAGGACATGACGGCCAACCTGGACGCGGGACGGTTCGTGCGGGCGCTGCGACTGAGCTCGCGCCCGCCCAAGGCTGGCACCCCGCTGCCGCCCGAGCTCGCCACCCGACTCATCGCAGCCGTGTCCGAAGGGCTCACCCCGACGGTCAACCAGGACCTGTGGGCCGCTGCGCTCGACGCGCTCGCCTTCTCTCCCGTGCGCAACCAGGTCGTGCCGGCCGGGCGCCCCGAGACCCCGTCCGAGGGACTGCTCGAAGCGGTCATGCGGGTGGGCGACCGCCTGCCCAAGATCGTGGAGCTGTTCGGCCTGGATCCGGCGGAGGTTGCCAAGGCCGCCAAGCGCCGGCCCCGTGGCGGTGCGCGTGGTCGTGGCCAGAAGCCCGGTGCCAAGGGCGGGGCCAAGGACGGCGGCGGTCGTGCCCCCAAGGGCGACAGCGCCAAGGGCGAGGCTGCGACCACCGCGGCCGCGACGCCCGAGCAGACCACGTCCGACGACGTGACCCCTGCCGTGGCCGACGAGGCGCCGGTCGTCGATCCGGCGGACGCGGCCGGCGGCGGCGACGTCGCCACCGGCATGTCGTCGGGTCCCGACGACGCGCCGATGAGCGAGGCCGAGACGGTGGCCGTCCCGGTCGAGGCCGACGCCGCCACGGGCGACGCAGCATCCGAGGTCGAGGTCCCCGCGGCCGCAGAGGCCGCCGTCGTCGAGTCGGCGCCGTCGTCCGACGACGACACCTCGACCGACGCGCCGTCGCCGACCGAGGACGCGAGCTCCTCGGACGAGACACCCGCCGGCTGACCGCCGCTGCGGGTCAGGCGTAGAGGTCGAGCAGCTGCTCGGGCGACCGGAGGACCCGGCCGTCCGGCGCAGCGGCGACCACGCGCGGGTTCCAACCCGCCCACACCATGTCGCAGCCGACCTCGGCCGCGCAGCGCGCATCTCCCCCGCTGTCGCCGACCATCGCGACCCGGTCCGCCGTCAGCCCCAGCAGGTCGAGCACCGGCCCGAGGCGCTTGTGGGCCCAGTCGAAGTGGTCGGCGAACACGGCGATCTCGGGTGACCAGCCGAGCCGCGCGAGCTCGGCGACGGCGGAACGGGGATGCTTGTTGGAGCACAGCGCCCAGCGTCCGAGACGTGGGACCACGGCGTCGACCCCCGGAAACGGCACGACCACGTCGTCTCGGTACGCATCGGCGTACTCCTCGAGCGACAGGCCCAGACGGTCGGTCTCCTCGGCGATGGCATGGCCGAACGTGATCTCCTCGCGTGCGATGCCCAGCGTCACGAAGGCGCTCACCAGCTCCTCGTCGGAGTCGACGAGCGTGCCGTCGAAGTCGAAGATGAGGGCGTCGTAGGTCCGCTCGGGCATGGGCTCACGATGCCATGGTCCGACGCGGTCGGTGCAACACGGGCCCCGCTCCCGAGTGGGGCGTCGATGCGCGGAGAACTAGACCGAGCGGTCAAGTCGTCGGCTAGATTCCGCCGCATGACTGTCGAGTACGAGAAGCAGGGCAACGTCGGGATCATCACGATCAACCGACCGGACGCACGCAACGCCGTGAACAGCGACGTGGCGACGGGCATCGAGTCGGCGATCGACCAGATCGAGGCGGACGACGAGGTCTGGGTCGGCATCCTCACGGGCGCCAAGACAGAGAAGGGCTACATCTTCTGCGCCGGCGCGGATCTGAAGCAGATGGCCGTGGACCCGGGCGGCATGTCCACCCCCAAGGGCGGCTTCGGCGGGTTCGTGCAGCGCGAGCGCACCAAGCCGATCATCGCCGCGGTCGACGGGCCCGCGCTCGCCGGTGGCACCGAGCTGGTGCTCGCCGCCGACCTGGTCGTCGCATCGAAGACCGCCGTGTTCGGCGTGCCCGAGGTGAAGCGCAACCTGGTCGCTGCTGCCGGCGGCCTGTTCCGACTCCCCCGCAAGCTCCCGCGCAACGTCGCCATGGAGCTGGTCCTGACGGGTCGGCTCGACTTCCCGGCCGAGCGTGCCTACCACTTCGGCTGGGTGAACCGGCTGTGCGAGGAGGGCGAGGCGCTCGAGACCGCCAAGGCGCTGGCCGAGGAGATCACGGTGAACGCTCCCCTGGCAGTGCGCGAGAGCCGCATGATCGTCCTCGAGGCGACCGACCAGCCCGACGACATCGGCTGGAAGCTGTCGGGCGACGGCATCATGAAGATGTTCGGCACCGAGGACTTCTCCGAGGGCCTGACCGCCTTCGCCGAGAAGCGTGCCCCGCAGTGGAAGGGCCGCTGAGCCCCAGATCGCACGGGCCTGCCGCACGAGGCGCCCCGGTGGGGCGCCTCGTGCGCGTCCGGACTCAGATGACCAGCTCGATCAGGTCCTGATCGGCCAGGAACTCTGCGAGTCCCGGCGCCAGCGGCACCTCGGTGACCTCCCACACAGGGGTCACCCGTGCATCCACGCGGGCCCCGGCGATGGCACCGCTGGAGGGGTCGACGTCCGGGACGTCCAGGACGACGACCTCGAAGAACATCGTCAGGACGTGTGGTCCGTCGTCGACGACCTCGCCCCAGCCGACGAACGGGCCGCAGAGGGCGTCGGCACCCGTCTGCTCGGCGACGGAGCGCACGACGGCCTCGGCGAGGGTCTCCCCCACCCGGACCACGTCGCCCGGAAGGGCCCACGACCCCGCGGCCGCACCGTGACCCCGGCGCACCAGGACCAGCGCGTCGCCGAGCGTCCAGATGCCACCGACCTGCACCAGCACGGCCTCCCCCGGGACCTCCGACGACCCGGCATCCGGCCCATCCACGGCACCCGGTGCACCCATCGGGTGCCGGCCCCGATCAGGGTCGGAGGTCACGGTGCACGGTGATCGCCCGGGCCACCAGGCCGAACGACTCGAAGAAGTTCTTGGTGTCGCGGTCGCCGGGCAGCGCGCGGGCGTCGATGCCGACGCAACCCCGATCGGTCGCCCAGGCCACCAGCCTCGTCATCAGCTGGTTCCCGAGCCCGACACCTCGCGCGTCGGGCTCGACGAACAGCTCACGCACGTCCGCCACGATGCTGCGGTCGGCGAGTCGACGGACCGAGCCCACGGCATATCCCACCGCGACCTCGCCCAGGCAGCCCATCAGGACCAGACGATCCGGGTCGGCGAGGTCCTCGAGCAGGCTGGGGGCGGCGGGGTCCGGGCGTGCGGTGTGCAGCAGGTACATCGCGCCGCCCCGCAGCGGGCGCAGGTGGTCGCGGGCCAGGCCGTCGAGGCGGACCAGCTCGTCGAGGTCGCCGTCGAGCGCTTCTCGTACCACCGGGAGGTGGTCGGCGGCGGACGGGATGCTCATGGGATCAGTCCGAGAGGAGCTGGGCGACGCGGTGCAGGATCGTCTGTCGGTGCCGGGTGGCCTGCTCGTAGCGCTGCACCACCCGCAGATCCTCGGGTGCGAGCGTGGCGAGGCGTGGCACCACCTGCGACGCAGCGAGGCTGTCGTAGTCCTGGATGGGCAGATCCGACTCCGACAGCGGCGCCGTGGCCGCTGCCGCGTCGTCCGACCCGTCCACCGCCTCGTCCTGCACCGCGGTGACCGGGGCTGGGTCGTCGGTGCCGTCGTCGGCGAGCACGCTCAGCACGTCGACCTGCTCGTGTTCGGGCTCCACTGGTGGCTCCGCCAGGGCCTCGTCCGTCGCCGTTGCGGCCGCCGTCCCGCCCAGGCACGGCAGCGCGCCGAGTAGGGACCGCGCCAGGTCGGCCTGACGTCGCGTCCGGTCGACGAGACGGGGCACGACCTGCAACAGCTCGGCCACCGCGACGGCCGGGGTCGGCAGCGCGGAACCCTGCGAGGCGGCGTCGTCGGTGGAGCTCATGGTGTCCAGCATGCCGCGGAAGGGCGACTACTTCTTCGCAGCCTTCTTCAGGCGCTTCTCGACGATCGACACCGATGGACAGGGGTCGTAGCCCTCGGGGCACTGCAGGTGCCCGAGGCGCCCGAACTGGCGGGGATGCACGATCATGAAGCAGGTCCGGCAGGTGAACTCCTCGGCCGACTTGGCCGCGACGCGTTCGCCGACGTCGGGATCGTTGCGATCCTCGGGCGTCTCCTCCTCGTCCTCGTCGTCGTCGGTGCCGGCGGCGATGCGGTCCTTCAGGATCGCATCGAGGTCGGCCTCGACGTCGTCGGGATCGACGTCCTCTTCCTCCTCGTCGTCGTCCTCGCCCGCAGGCTTGCGACGGGCGGTCGGGGTCTCGTCCTCCTCCTCGGCCTCGTCGGCAACGGGCGCGGCGACGACGTCGTCCTCGTCGGCGGGCAGGACGTCCTCGTCCAGCTCGTCGTCGAGCTCGTCCTCCTCGAGCTCCTCTTCCTCAGGGGTCTCGACGTCGTCGGGGTCGATGTCTTCGTCCAAGATCCGTTCGTCCAATCCACGATGACGGGCCACAGCGGGCAGATTCGGGGCGCATCATAGACACAAGCGCGCTCGCACGTGTCCGATGCGACGAGGCATCCGACACGCGGCTGTCGGGAGCGGCGATGCCGTCAGGCCGGCGTGGCCCGGCGCGCTTCGGCCTGACGCTCCGCCTGGAGGCGTTCCAGCTCCGGTTCGCCGGAGTGGTCGACGAACCGCATCATCTCGGCGATGGCGTGGTGGCCCGCCTGCTCGCTGATCAGGCGGTGCATCTCCTGGCCCACGGACCGGTAGCTGGGGTGCCCCTGCACCGAGGTGCGCAGCTCGATGAGGTGCATCGCTTCGCGGGCGTTGAACTGCATCACGTAGCGGATCCGGTAGGCCAGCGACACGGCGTAGGCGGCGCGTTCGGGGAACCGCTCGGCCAGGTCCGACCAGAGCTGCGCGGACGTCTCCATGGCCTCGTCGAAGCGCCCGGCGAGGCCGGCCTCGTCGATGGCGAGCGGTCGTGTGTAGCCGTGGCGGGGCGTCAGCTCCTGCCACTCGACGGTCATGATGCGGTGGCGCTGGAGGTCCCGGAAGGCGCCGTAGTCGGAGATGACGTCGAAGCGGTAGTCCGTGCGTTCGAGCGCACGGCCGGGCTTGTGTCGACGGTTGTCGCGCTGGCCGACGTAGGCGCGCACGACGGCCATGCGCTCGTCGACGCCCATCTGGCGCACCCGCTCGAGCACGGCGGTCTCGGGCAGCCCCGTGTACGGGTAGAGCATGGCGGCGATCGCCTTGACCTCGCCCTCGGGGTCCCAGTCGACCAGGGTCACCGTCGGCGCCGAGGCCGACGCCTCGTCGTCGGGCAGCAGCTCGTAGGCGACGGTCTCCATGGCGCGTCGGTTGCCGGCCATGTAGTCCGACCACGCCTGGCCGCGCTCGGGGAGGTCGACGCGCCGCAGGAAGCTCGGGATGACCTTGCGGAGCTCGGTGAGCATCAGGTCCGCGTACTGGCGGGCCTCCGGCAGCGGATGCGCCCGCATGCGCAGCAGCAGCGCCTCGAAGCCCTGGCCGGAGCCGTAGATGCCGACGTTCGAGAGCGCCGAGGCCGGCAGGATGCCGCGGGTGGCGTCGAAGGCCTTGGCGCGGATCGCCTGGCGGTAGACGAAGTCGGAGTCCTGCTCGCTCTTGGGGAACCGCTCGCGGAAGTGGTCCTGGATCGAATTGGCGAGCTCGCCGTAGGTGTCGAACAGCCGGTCCATGTCGCCCACGTAGCGTGCGCCGAGGTTGGAGCCGAGGATCTCCGGGTCGCGGTGGTAGCGGTACCGGCCGCCCAGTCGCTCGTCGTAGGGGATGTAGCGGGTCGACTGCTCCAGGTACGACATCAGTCGTCCCCACTCGAGGATCTTGGTGAGCAGGTTCGAGGCCTGCTCGCACGCGAGGTGCACCCCGCCCAGCTGGGCGACGCTGTCGTCGCCGTACTCGAAGAAGACCCGGTCGTAGAGCTGCTCGGCGCGTTCCAGGCCGATGGTGGCGTCGATCGACTCGTCGCCGCTGGTGTCGAGCTCACCCACGAACTCGTCGAGGAACAGGCGGCGGAGGGACTTGGCGGAGCGTGAGTAGCGGGCGAACAGCGCGCCCTTGACCACCTCGGGCAGGTTGACGAGCGCGAACACCGGCCCGTCGAGGTTGGAGAAGTACCGACGCAGGATCGCTCGTTCGTCGTCGGTGAACTGCTCGCTCACGTAGGTCGGCACGGGGGCATTCACGCCGTCGAGACTAGGTCCGCGCGCCGGGGCCGCCGGGGATGGAGCCGAGCGGGTCCACCCAGCAGTCCAGCACCGTGGCCGCCATGGCCTTTGCGCCGTCGAGCACGGCCCGGTCCCCCGCCGGGCCACGGGCGTGGTCGGCGAACTCGGGTGTGTGGATCGACACCCCGGGGGGCGCCACGGCGAGCAGCGGATGGATGCTCGGGACCAGGTGGCTGACGTCGCCCATGTCGGTGCTGCCCACGACGTGGCCCACCACGTCGGGGTCCTGCACGCCGCGACCGAGCTCGGCGGCGTGCGAGAGGTAGCGGGCCAGCAGCTCCTCGTCGTCGCGCAGCTCCGCGTAGGGAGGATCGATCCAGCGCAGCTCCATCGAGCAGCCCGCTGCGTCCGCGCCGGCCTGCAGGCACTGGGTCACCCTGGCCTTGAGCTGCTCGAGGCGCTCGATCGTGCCGGAGCGCACGTACCAGCTGGCGGCAGCGTGGCGCGGGACGATGTTCGGCTTCTCGCCCGCGTCGGTGAAGATCCCGTGGACGCGCTCGTCGGTCGCCAGGTGCTGACGCAGCGCCGCCACGTTCACGTAGCCGAGCACCGCTGCGTCGAGAGCGTTGCGGCCCAGCTCCGGTGCTGCTGCGGCGTGCGACGATCGGCCGTGGTACTCGACCTCCAACCCCTGGATCGCGAGCGTCGTGAGGCTCGGCAGATCGTGGTCGGCGGGGTGCACCATCATCGCCGCGTCGACCCCGTCGAAGGCGCCGGCGCGGATCATGAACACCTTGCCGCCGCCGCCCTCCTCGGCGGGACAGCCCAGGATGCGCACCCGTCCGCCGGCACGCTCGGCGACGGCCGCCGCGGCCAGTCCCGCGCCGAGCCCCGCTGCCGCGATGATGTTGTGCCCGCAGGCGTGACCGATGTCGGGCAGCGCGTCGTACTCGCAGCACACGGCGACCAACGGTCCCTCGGTGCCGACCTCGGCCACGAAGGCCGTGTCGAGCCCGTAGGCGTGGCGTGTGGTCGTCAGGCCCTGCGACTCGAGCACGTCGCAGAGCAGGTCGTGTGCGTGGTGCTCCTCGAAGCAGAGCTCGGGACGCTCCCAGATGCGGTGCGACACGTCCAGGAGCAGGTCGCCCAGTCGGTCCACCTCGTCGAGGGCCAGGCGTTCGAGCTGTGCGGGGTCGAGGTCGGCCACGGCCCGACGCTACTGCGGATGCTCGAGGACGATCTTGCCCAGCTGGGCGCCGATGCGCAGCCGCTCCAGTGCCGCCGGGTACTCCTCGAGGGGCACCACCTCGTCGACGACGACGGGCAGCCCTTGCTCGACCAGATCGGTCACGTGGCGGAACTCCTCCTGGCTGCCGCAGCTTGCACCGATGATGTCGAGCTGCTTGAAGAACAGCCGGGGGAGGTTGAGCTCGACCTTCGGCCCCGACGTGCCGCCGCAGACGCACATTCGGCCTCCGTGGCGGAGGGTCCGCACCGAGTGCTCCCACGTCGCCGGGCCGATGCTGTCGACGACGATGTCGGCGGTGACGGGGTACGGCTCGGTCGAGTCGAACGCGTCCTCGGCACCCAGCTCCATGGCCCGGGCGCGCTTGCGGGGATCGCGGGACGTGACGAACACACGGGCGCCGACGTGCAGCGCCAGGAACATCGCCGCGGTGGCCACGCCGCCGCCGATGCCGGTCACCAGGACCGTGTCGCCCTCGGCGATGCGCGCCCGACGAAGGAGCCGCCAGGCCGTCGTGCCGCAGACCGGGTAGGACGCCACCTCGGCCCAGCTGCGGCCGGCGGGCCGGCGCTCCAGCTGGTGGGCGGGCACCACGCAGAACTCGCCGTGGCCACCCCAGCAGTGCTCCCCGAGCAGGCGCATCTGGGGATCCAGGACCGAGTCGACGCCACGTTCGAGGGCCTCGGCGGGCACCAGGGCGGTGTTGACGACCACCTCGTCGCCGGGCGCCCATCCATCGACCCCCTCGCCCACCGAGTCGACCACGCCCGCCACGTCGTTGCCGGGGACGTGGGGGAACGCCGGCGGCTTGGGCAGCCCCGTGGTCAGCCAGAGGTCCATGTGGTTCAGCGCCGAGGCGCGGACCCGCACCCTCACCTGCCCCGGACCTGCGGTCGGGGTGGGGACCTCGCCCCAGGTGTACTGACCCGGAGACTCGGGAAGATGCCATGCCTGCATGGGATGGAGGGTATCCACGACCGGGAGCGACGCGTCGTCGTCGGGTCGGCGGCCCGGGCGTTCGACCCGGACGTCCGCTTCAGACGACGACGGTCGTCGCGTCCGCCCGGCAGGTCAGCTCCAGCGTGCCGGCGGTGCCGACCAGTTCGTCGTCGAGGCGCACGTACCAGAGGTCCTCGCCCGCCACGGTGAGCTCCCGCACCCGCCGTTCGTGCAGCGCCGGGTGCGGGAGGTGGCTGCCGGTCCGTGCACGCGCGCGGCCACGACGGCGTTCCCTGGCGGGCAGCACGCCGTCGGTGATGTCCAGGCGCCCGTCGTTGGGGTGCGCCCTGGGGCCCAGGTCCAGCTCGCCGCGGAACGTCGCGTTCATGGCCACGAGGGTGCGCGAGGACCACAACGCGGCACCCCTTCGCGTGGTGGCGACCAGGTGTGCCAGGAACACCTGCGGCTCGCCGCCGTCGAGACGGACGGCGCCCAGGTCGATCGGCAGGCGCATGCCGGCGCCGTCGTACAGCTCCTGGGCGTCGTGGCGTGGAGCGCCGAGGGAGCGGTGGAGGTCCCCGCCGACCAGACCCAGCTCGGGCAGCGCCGCCCCGGCGTCGAGCGCCGCCTGGAGCAGCCGAGCACCGGCGCGGTCGGTGTCGACCACAGCGGCGCCGGGCCCGAGGGCGCCCGGTTCGCCCCAGTCACGGCCCTTGCGGATGGTCACCGGTCCCCCCGCCGGTCGGTCACTCCAGCCCGCCCGAGCTGAGGATGACCCCGCGCACCAGCGCCTCGGACGCCTCGCGGGCGGCGCGTCGCGTCGCCGGTTCCGGGGCCACCTCGCTGATCTGGCGCAGCAGGTCGATCAGCTGACGCACGTTGCGCACGAAGTCGCCCCCGGTCAGGTCCTCGTCGAGGATCAGGTCGAGGTCCTGGCCCGACGCCCACGACCACGCGGCGGCGGCGAAGCCGGCCTGGGGCTCGCGGGACCGTGGCACCTTGTGGCGGCGCTCGATCCGCAGCAGCTCCTCGGACAGCGACTCGAGGTCCCGCACCCGGTCGCGCACAAGCTGGTTGGGCAGCACCGGTGGCGGCGGTGGTTCGGCGCTGCGGTGCTCGTAGGTGACGCAGCTCGCCAGCGCAGCGACCTCGGCCGGCTCCAGGCCGTCGAACAGCCCGCGCTCCAGGGCGATCGACAGCAGCAGATCGGCCTCGTGGTAGATCCGCCGGAGGCGTTGCCCGGCGTCGGTCAGCGTCCAGTCCGCGACGTGGCCGGTGGCGCCGAGCACGGTGAGGATCGCCTCGAACTGACGCACGAGCCCGGAGCCCCGACGCTGCATCTCCTGTTCCAGGTGCGCGAGCTCGTCGCGCAGCCGTGTGACCCCTCGGTGACCGGCGAGCAGCCGCTCGCGGTCGGGATGGTGGTGCAGCGGGTGCGACTCCAGTGCCTCGCGGGCGGCCGCCAGCGCCTCGTCGATGCCGGCCGGGGTCCGCGAGCGGTCCAGGCGCTTGGCGTTCACCCGGCGCAGGACCTGCGCCGCCTTGCGACGGTACGACGGATCCTGGGGCTTGTACGGCACGGGGAGCTGCACCGACGTCAGCGCCTCGAGCGGCCCGCCGGCGTTGACCGCGTCGATGTTGACCAGGTGTCCCGACGTGCTCGTGGCCCGGACCCGAGTCGAGCCGCCCCGGCGGTGCGAGACGGCGAGCACGACCATCAGGCGGGCGCCCTTGGGGGTCTGGCGCTCGATCACGTCGCCCGGGCTCAGTCGGCCCAGCGACTCCTCGATCTGTCGGCGGCTGCCTCTCGATCCTCTTCGCGCGGCGCGCAGCGTCTCGTGCGCCGTGGCGTAGCCCTCGACGTCGAAGACCTGCTCGGCGGTGCCCTCCGGCTCGGCGGTCAGCGCCTCGAGCTCGGCCTCCAGCCGCACACGACGCGCCTCCAGGCGAACCACCGCCCGGTCGGCCTGGAACTGGGCGAACGAGCGTGCGAGCACCTCATGGGCGGTGTCGCGGTCGTAGCGGTCGACCAGGTTGGCGGACATGTTGTAGGTCGGTCGGAACGACGAGGACAGCGGGAACTCGCGGCTGCCGGCGAGCGTCGCGACCTGGTCGAACGTGGCGAACGGCGACCACAGGACGACGGCCGATCCGGTGTCGTCGAGGCCGCGCCGCCCTGCGCGCCCGGTCAGCTGGGTGAACTGACCGGGTGAGAGGAACTCGTGTCCCTCCCCGTTGTACTTGGACAACCGCTCGATCACGACCGACCGGGCCGGCATGTTGATGCCCAGTGCCAGGGTCTCGGTGGCGAACACCACCTTGAGCAGGCCCTCGTTGAAGCAGTCCTCGACGGTCTCGCGGAACGCAGGGATCATGCCGGCGTGGTGCGCGGCGCAGCCTTGCTCGAGCGTCGACAACCAGCGGTCGTAGCCGAGCACGTCGAGGTCTCCGTCGCCGAGCGAACGCGTGCGGTGCTCGGCGAGCTCGCGGATGCGGGTGCGCTCCGCCGGGTCCGTGAGCCGGAGCCCGGCGTCGAGGCACTGTCGGGCGGCCTCGTCGCAGCCGTTGCGGCTGAAGATGAAGTAGATCGTCGGCAGGAGGCCCTCATCGTGCAGCCGTTCGACGGTCTCGAGTCGGCGTGGGGTGAAGAAGCGTGAACGGCGACGGTGTCGGGGCCCCTGCGGACCGGTCGGGCGGTCGACGTCGAAGCGATGGCCCTCGGGGTTCGGTCGGCCGTGGACCAGCAGCGGCACCAGGTGCTCACGCTCGGCGCTGCGGTCGCCCACGAGCATCAGCGGGTCCAGGCGGATCGGCCGTTCGTGCTCGATGATCGTCGCGGTGGGACCACGCAGCTCCTGGATCCAGTCGCCCAGCTCCGTGGCGTTGGACACGGTCGCCGACAGGCACACGAAGCCGACGCCCTGCGGCGTGTGCACGAGCACCTCCTCCCACACCGGTCCCCGGTAGGCGTCCTGCAGGAAGTGCACCTCGTCGAGCACCACCCAGCCCAGGTCGTCGAGCGCGCGGGAGCGTGCGTAGACCATGTTGCGCAGGACCTCGGTGGTCATCACCACCACGGGCGCGTCGGCGTTGATGGCGTGGTCGCCGGTCAGGAGGCCGACGCGGTCGTCCCCCAGCTCGCGTCGCAGATCGGTGAACTTCTGGTTCGACAGCGCCTTGATCGGCGCCGTGTAGAAGCACTTGCGCCCCTGTGCCAGTGCCACGGCCACCGCATGCTCGGCGACCACGGTCTTGCCGGCCCCGGTGGGTGCCGCCACCAGCACGTTGTCACCGCGGTCGATCCGCTCGATCGCGGCCTGCTGGAAGTCGTCCAGCGGGAAGTCCCGGTCGAAGGCGGCGCTCAGGCCGGGGCTCCCTGTTCGGCCGCCTTGCGGCGCCGCCGGGCGAGCAGCCGTCCCAACAGGATGCTGATCTCGTAGAAGAGGTACATCGGCACCGAGAGCGCTGCGAGGCTGATCGGGTCACCGCTCGGGGTGATCGCCGCCGCCAGGATCACGATGACGAGCACGACCTGGCGCCGCCAGCTGGCGAGTTGCTGGGGTGTCACGACGCCCATCATCTGCAGGCTGGTGAGCACCACCGGGAACTCGAACCCGAGCCCGAAGGCCAGCATCATGAACAGCGCCAGGCGGACGAACTCGTTCGGTCCCGACCGGACGTCGATGTCGGGCCCACCGATCTGGACCAGGAACTCGACCGCCTTGGTCAGCGTGAAGTACGCCACGCCCGCGCCCAGTGCGAACAGGGCGACCGAGGCGGTGACGAAGGCGATCGCGTAGCGGCGTTCGCGTCGGTACAGCCCGGGTGCGATGAAGCGCCACAGCTGCCACAACAGGATGGGCATCGCCAGGAACAGTCCGCCGTAGCCGGCGACGCGGAGTCGGAGGCTGAACGGGTCCAACAGGTTGGTGACCAGGAAGTCGCAGTTGGCCGTCGGGTTCGCGGCGAGCAAGGCGTTGCAGTACGGCGCGTTGAGCGCAGCCAGCAGCGGGTCGTAGAGGAACCACGCCGGGATCATCATCACGAACACGGCGATGGCGCTGATCAGCAGCCGGTAGCGCAGCTCGCGCAGGTGGTCCGACAGCGACATGTCCGCCCCGTCGCGTTCGGCCCCTTTGAACAGGTTGGCGATCTTTGCCACTCAGCCGGGCTCCCGGCTCACCGGCTCGTCACCGGTGACGTCCCCGTCGGAATGGGTGGCTGAGGTGGTGCCCGAGGAGGGCGACTCGGGTGGCTGGATCGGCTCGTCGGGCTCGCGGCGTGGTGCGGCATCGCCCGACCCGCCCTCCGAGAGCGCCGCCCGGCCGGCCTCGCCCGTGACGACGTCCTCGGTCGACGTGGCGGTCGGCCCGGGGGCGCTCGCCGCGACGGACCCGACGCTGGTTGCGGTCGAGGAGTCGGCCGTCGAGTCGTCGTCGGTCGAGTCATCGTCGGCGGCCTCGGCGCGCTGGCGTTCGGCCGCGGCCGCCTCTCGCTTGGCACGCTCCTCCGCCTCGGCCTCGAGCGCGTACTCGGTGAGCTTCTGTCGCGGACGGGCGGCCAGCTCGCCGAGCTCCTTGAGCGGCTGCATGGAGGGGTCCGCCATGACGTCGCGCACCTCGGACTGCATGCCCTCGGTCATGGTGCGCAGCTTGTGCATCATCCGGCCCGCCCCGCGGGCCATCTCCGGGAGTCGGTCGGGGCCGAGCACCACGAGCGCCACGATGGCGATCGCGATCATCTCGGTCCCGGTGAGGTTCTGGAGGAAGCCGGTGAGGCCAGTCCCGGCCATGTGACGATCCTACCGAGGCCGGCGGTGTTCCACGGCGTCGCGCAGGCGGTCCGTCGCGTCGTCGAGACCCCGGAGGGTGTCGGTGCGCTCGAGGTCCGCGGCCCGCACGACCGACGGGCCCGCCCGGTCCAGGCGGCGTGCGGCCAGCCAGGCCACGCCGAGGGCCGTCGACAACAGGACCAGGGTCGACAGCACGGCGGGCACGGGGGCGACGCTAGTCACGAACGGGTGCCCGGACGCGCAGGACGCCCCGGCACGAGTGCGGCAGGGCGTCCCAAGCTCCTCGGAGTCGGCACACGGCCGGAGCGGAGCGGATGTGGCTGCACGGGGCAGCCGTCGGGTCAGGAATCGGTCATGGTGGCGAGCGTCACGAACCAGTCCGGGGTGCGGAGCAGGTCGTGGAAGTCGAGCACGTCGTCGTGGGAGATGGCGTCGCCACCCTTTGACTCGGTGAGCTCGGCCGGCAGTCGCCAGACCTCGTTGTCGACACCGGCCGCCAGGAGCACGTCGACGACGTGGGACTCGGCGGGGCGCACCTCGATCATCCGGCACACCGGGCACCGGAACAGGTAGGTCGCCTCCTCGGTGTCGGAGCAGGTCCGGACCCGCAGGTCGCGCGAGCGGAGCTCCACGTCTCCACAGTCGCTACATGTCGCACGGATCAGGGCCATGGGGGTTGTCTCCTCGTTCCTCGTACGAGATGTCTTTCGGCCGATCCACCCCCTCGGTTGACCTTTCGCGCCGATCCGGGTGGTTCGACCCATGCGCGCAGCCCTGGCAACATGGCCCGTCGATGCCGACCTATCCGACGCTCGGGCTGCCCGCGGTGCTCTTCGCGCACCGCGGCGCACGTGCGCACGCACCGGAGAACACCCTCGAGGCGTTCCGCCTGGCACTGCGCCTGGGGGCGACGGGGCTGGAGAGCGACGTCTGGCGCAGCGCGGACGGACAGGCCGTGCTCGACCACGACGGGGTCGTCGGGGGCATGTTGCGTCGTCGACGCATCGCGGACGTCGACCGGGCGGACCTGCCCGAGCACATCCCGACCCTCCGAGAGCTGTACGAGGCGTGCGGCGCCGATCAGGAGCTGTCACTCGACGTCAAGGACGTCGACGTCGTGGACGAGGTGCTCGAGGTGGCCGCCGCGGCCGGTGCCACCGCTCGCCTCTGGCTCTGCCACCCGGACCTGGAGCTCCTGGCCTCGTGGCGCGAACGCGCCGGGGCCGCCCGGCTGGTGCACTCGACGCGGCTCGCTGCGCTCGAGCGGGGGCCGGAGCGCCATGCGGCACAGCTCCGGGAGCTGCGGGTCGACACGGTCAACCTGCACCACTCCGAGTGGAGCGCCGGCACGGTCGCGTTGTACCACCGGTTCGGCCGTTACACGCTCGGTTGGGACGCACAGCATCCCCGTGTGATCCGCTCGCTGCTCGACATGGGCATCGACGGGGTCTTCAGCGACCACGTCGATCGGATGGTCGAGGCGGTCGACGCCCCCGACACCTCGACCTGACGGCCCTGCGTCGCCGATGGGGCGCGTGGAGGCCCGGTCGGGTCAGAGCGCGCCGATGCGGCTGGGGGGCCACATCACCATGAAGGCGCGGCCGACCACGGAGTCCTCGTCGATCGCACCGAAGACGCGGCTGTCCGTCGAGTCGGTGCGGTTGTCGCCCATCACGAACACCTCACCCTCGGGCACGGTGAGGGGCGCGTCGATGCCGAAGTTGGTGGTCCCCTCGGGCAGGTAGGGCTCCTGCAGGAGGCGATCGTTGACGTAGAGCTCCCCGTCACGGGTCTGCAGCTCGTCGCCGGGCAGCCCGATCACACGCTTGATGAGGTCCTCGGGCTCGTTCGGGCCCGCCGGGAGGCCGGGGGGCCGCTCGAACACGATCACGTCGCCGCGGTTGAGGTCGTGCGCGTCGTAGCTGAGCTTGTTCACGAGCACCCGGTCGCCCTGCACGAGGGTCGGCACCATCGAGTCCGAGGGGATGCGGAACGCCTGGACCACGAAGGTCTTGATGAGCAGCGCCACCACGACCGCACCGATGATGACGGCGACCCACTCGAGCGTGTTGCGGGTGGCGGAGCGGCGTCGGCGCTGGGCGCCGGCGGTCGGCGACACGGCCCCGGTGGGTTCCTTGGCGGCCTGGTCGGTCATCGAGGCTGGTCCGTCATCGTCGACACGCTACAGGCGTGCGACTCAGTTCTGGTGCCGCCGGTAGCGCGCCAGGACACGCTGCGCGGCGGCGTTCGCCGTCCCCGCGAGCGACTCGCCCGTCCGCTCGTCGGTCACCGCGACGTCGGGTCCCAGGCGCAGCAGCAGGCGCTCCAGCCACGGTGTCGCGGTGACCGGCACCACGATCGAGAGGCCGCCGTCGGGGGCCTCGGTGAGGTCGTCGACCGGGAACGTCGCTGCGACCCAGGCGATCTCCGGACCGGCGTCGATCCGCACGTTGCGGGGGCTCTCGGACAGCTCGAACGCGGCGTCGACCGCAGTGTCCGGCGGCTCGAACGTCGCCGTCTCGAGCTGGGCCGCCCGGATGCGGTCCACGCGGAACAGTCGTTCTCCACCGGCACTGGCGCAGTGCGCGAGGAGGTACCAGTGGCCGTCGCGGGCCACCAGGCGGTACGGGTCGACGAGGCGGTGCGACACCTCGTCGCGGCCGTAGCTGTAGTAGTCGATCGAGACCTGGCGGTGTTCGTCGACGCCACGGCGCACGGTGGCGAGCACCTCCGGGTCGGCCTCACCCAGGGCCACGTCGACCGCGTCGGCGGCACCGTCGCCGAGCACCGCGGTCAGCTTGTCGACCGCTCGCTGCAGCGTCCCGTCGGGGTCCGTGCCCGGCCGGGCCGACAGGGCGCGCCCCGCGGCCAGCAGCGTGAGCGCCTCTTCGTGGGTGAGGCGCAGGGGCCGGCGGAAGTAGTCGCCGAGCAGCACCGTCACCCGGTCGTCCGCGATGGTCACCTCGGCGAGCATGTCGGGGGTGAACGGGTGCAGCCCCACGTTGTAGAAGACGAAGTCCAGGTCGTCGAGCAGCTCCTTGCGCTGCATGCCGAAGCGGTCGCAGATCTCGTCGACCGTGGCGCCCTGGTGCTGCACGATCCACGGCAGGATCGCCAGGATGCGCTGCAGCCGCTCGGTGGCGGTCACGCGGCTCATGCTGCGTCCTCGCCGAACCGCTCGAGCCAGTGCACCAGGTCCGCACGCAGGTCCTCGGGGCCGAGCAGCTCGCCGCGGTCGAGCAGCGTGAGCACGAAGTTGCGCAGCGCTTCGGGGTTGCGGACCGTCAGCTCGATCACCACGGAGCCGTCGTCGTGGCGCTCCGCGACCTGCAGCCCGGGATCCTCGTTCAGCACCGATCGGGCGATCGCTGCGTCCAGCGCCACCGTTGCGGTCACCGGCTCGCCCTCGCCGAGCTCCCATGGCCGGAGGCGGACGGCCGGCACGTCCTCCGGGGGGTCGAAGGCATCACGTGCACCGGAGCGGATCGGGCCGTCGATGCGATCGAGCCGGAACGACCGGTGGGCGTCGCGGTCGACGTCGTGGCCGGTCAGGTACCAGCGGCCGCGTTCGAACTGCAGCCGGTGCGGTTGCACCGTGCGCTCGACGGCTGGCCGGCCGTAGTCGAAGACCACCTGGCGGCGCTCCAGCACGGCCACGAACAGCTCGAGCAGTCCCTCCGGTGTGGGCACGGCGCCCAGCGGTGCCGTGCCGGACTGCGTAGCGCCGGCAGCATCGGTGGACTGGAGCCCGCCCAGCTTGCGCAGGCCCTCCTCGGCGTCGTCGGGATCGAGCCCCTCGAGCTGCACCGCGGTCGACGCCAGCTGGATCGCCGCCAGCTCGTCGACCTCGAAGCCGGGGTCGGGCAGCTCGTAGCGGTCGCGCTCGATCGTGTACGCGGAGCGGGGTTGCTCGTGGTGGCCGACCGACACGGTCTCGACCGGGATGCCCAGCTCGCGCAGGTCGTCCTTGTCGCGCTCGAACGCCCGGTGGAACGCCTCGTCGGAGTCCTGGGAGTAGCCCGGCACCTTCGTCCGGATCTCCTCGGCGGTCATCGGCACGCGTGTCTCGAGCAGGGCGGCGGTCAGGTTGAGCAGGCGGTCGAGCTTGGCCACGCCGGGATCCTACGGTGCGCCCGAGCGGTCGCCGGGGTGCAGCTGATGCGCCAACAGCCGTCCAGCCGCAGCCGACGCAGCGAAGAACATCGGGTCCTGCTCGACGGTGCGTCCCATGGTCGTGACGTGCAGGTCCAGCTCCTCGAACAGTGCTGCCGCGCTCGGGCCCGGCCCGGGGTCGACCACCCGCACGCCGTCCAGCGAGGCCGCCTGCTGCGGCTCCGGCGCCACGAGCGGCGTCGAGTGGCACAGCGCCAGCGTGCTGGTCGTGTGGTGCGAGATCCCCTGGTGTCGCGCACGCGGATCACCGTCCGACGCTCGCACGCACAGCACGGGCGTCCCACCCAACGCGGCGACCGTGTCGAGGATCGGGGCGACCTCGATGCCCGTCGTGCCCCACCGGGTGCCGGTGCCGACCACGCCGGGGCCCATGCCGACGACCACGGCATCGGCATGCAGGGTGTGCGCGGCCAGGCCGAGCGCCGAGGCCACCGTGACGGCCTCCAGGTCACCGCCGAAGGCGTGCCCGGCGGTGACGGTGCCGCTGATCAGCGACCGGTCGCGCATGGCCACGACCAGGTCGGACATGGCGATCGGCAGGCTCGCGCCGTCGGTCATGACGTACACGAGGCGTCGGCCCGGGGCTGCGGCGGCGAACGCGGCGGCGACGGTGGCCACCTGGCTGTGCACCGAGCACACGGCCACCGGCAGACCGTCGAGCGGCAGGTCGACCTCGGGGTGTGCCAGCTCGTCGGTGCCGGCGTCGAACTGCAGGCTGGTGTAGCGGAGCTTGATGATGTGCTCCGGGCCGGGCTCGACCAGCTCGTCGCGTGCCAGGTTCCAGTGCACGACGTGCCATCCGCCGGTGCCCAGACCGAGCTCCACCGCCGTGGTGTTGAGCACGACCCGGTCCCCCACCGAGCACGTGCCGGTCAGCTGCGTCACCGAGTAGGCCCGTGCCGCACGTCCGTCCGGCATGCGGACCCCCATGCGTTGCAGGCCGGGTCGCTCGGCGAGGATCTCGGTGACCTGTGCGGTCCGGAAGCTGGGCACTCCGGTGGTCTAGCTCAGATCGAGCGTCACCCGGGACGTACGCTGTGGCCCATGACGATCGAGGACGACGACGACCTGGCCGGGCTCGCACGGGTGGCGCGAGTGGTGGCGGACGCCCGCGACGCCATGCTCGAGGCGGCCCGGCCGGGGGTGACGACCGGCGAGCTCGACGAGATCGGCCGCAACGTGCTGCGCAGCGCCGGCGCTCGCTCCGCGCCCCGGTTGGCGTACGACTTCCCGGGCTGGACCTGCATCAGCATCAACGACGAGGCGGCGCACGGCGTGCCCTCGCTCACCCGGCACCTGCGCAGCGGGGACCTGGTGAACATCGACGTCTCCGCCGAGCTGGACGGCTTCTGGGCCGACACCGGCGCCAGCACGCCTGTCGGCGACGTGTCCGACGAGCACCGCCTGCTGGTCGAGGTCACCCGCGACGCCCAGCTCGACGCCATGTCGGCGGCGCGTGCCGGTCGACCGCTGCGCCACATCGGGCGTGCGGTCGAGCGGCGCGCCCGTCGCCACGGCTTCGGTGTGGTCGCGGACCTGTGCGGCCACGGTGTCGGACGCCACATCCACGAGGAGCCCAGCGTGCCCGGCGTCGAGATGCGTCGGGACCGCACCGTGCTGTGGGAGGGCCTGGTCATCGCGATCGAGCCCTTCCTGAGCACTGGCGCCACATCGATCGTGGAGGCCGACGACGGCTGGACGCTGTGCACCACCGACGGATCGCGCACCGCGCAGTTCGAGCACACCGTGGTGATCACCCACGGTGAGCCGCTGGTGCTCACCGCCTCCGCCGCCTGAGACGCGACGTGGCGCACGCAGCTGCGATGAGCTGTCTCCCGGAAGAGCCGGCTACTTCGGCTCTGGGCACCCCGAGAGGTCGCGTTCGCCGTCGGGGCCGGTGAAGGCGTCATCGATCGGATCGAAGTCGTCCGGGTAGTCGGGCGACTCCGCCAGCTCGGGGAACTCTCCCATGAGCTCGGCCGGCGTGGGCACACGGACCACGACATCACCGTCGACATCGCTGAACTCCGCGACCATCTCGGTTGAGCCGACGACTCGTATCAGGGGGGCGCAGTCCGGATGGTCGGGGTCGCCGTCGAATTCGAATCGAAGCCGGTGGCTCGTGATGCGTCCATCGCGGTCGACCTGGACCGTCGAGGTCATTCTCGCGAGCTCGTAGAAGACATTCGTGACGGCGCGCTCCTCCAGTCGCTCCACCGGGGTGTCGTCGTATTCCACGTCATTGCCGAGGAGCTCCTCCGGCGGCAGCAACCGCTCGAATCGACGATTCCCGTTCGGGGCGCTGCCGACCTCGCTCCAGCCCGTGGCCACTGGGGGCCATTCCAGTGATTCGGCGTCGGGCACCTCGGCCTCGATCGGCTCATCCTCGAAGCCTTCGGGCACGTCCCATTCCCCGAACAGGCCCACCAGCGACATCCCGAAGACGAAACCCGGGCCCATGAGCGGGTCGTAGGAGTCCATCGGCGTGGTGCTCCAGGTCTGCTCCCACCTGTCCCACTCGTGGGCCACGTCATCGACGATCACGGTCGCCGAGCCGCTCGTGCCCAGAACTGAGATGTCGAGCGCGTCCTCCCCGGACTGCTCCATCACTGCGTTGATCGACGACTGGAACGGCATCTCCCCTGTGGTGCGACTCCGGAACGACTCGGCGTCCAGTAGCCCTTCGACGGCGGCGGCAACCACCTCGTCGGCGGTGCCGGACGGGGCGTCGAGGCCGCTCGACGTGTCCGACCCGTCTGGGTCGCCGCACCCTGCCATGACCAGCACTGCCGCGACGACGATCCCCACCCGACGGTTCAACATGTCACCTCCACGTGCTGCAAGGTAACCGGTCTCCATCGGAGTCCCTCCTTCGGCAACGCGTGCCGTCGTATGCCGGCGAACGCGATCAGACGGTCGGTGGGCGCACGCCGCTCTGCCGATGCTCGACGACCCAGGTTCGTGCGATGCGGTCGTGCCACCCCTGCCGCTCGGGGTCGTGCTGGATCGACCAGATGACGAGTGCCGTCCACACCAGCGGTCCCCATCCGAGCGCCTCGCCCAGCGTCTCGTTCCGATCCCACACTGCCCCTGCCGCCAGGCCGAGCAGCCAGTAGGGCCCCCACAGCACGACGAGCCGGAGCAGCGCCTGGTCCCAACCTGGCCACCGATCATCGGCATCGACGACCCGCAGTCCCAGTACGAACTTGCCCGGATCTGCGCCGAACCCGGACACGAGCGTCACGTTCACGAGCGTCATCACCACGACGCCGGCGACGGATCCGAGGACGGGCGGTGCACCGACCAGCTCGGTCAGCGCTGCGAGCAGCGACAGGATCACTCCCCAGATCAGCGCGCCGATGAGCTCGGCAGCCACCCTGCGCAGCGTCGAACTCAGCGGTGCCGACCCGTCAGTGCCACCGACGTCATCCACATCGTCGCCCGGAGGAAGGTCGATGACGATGTCGAGCTCGTCGAACGCCTCGGCCAGCGCCTCGCCGGAGCTGCCGCTGTGGAGCTCGGCGAGTGCCGCTTCGGCATCTGGTCGACGAGATTCGGGAAACCGAAGCTCGTCGTCGACGAACTCGAACGGCACCCGTCGCGGCTGCAGCACCAGGGTCATCCGCGCGCGCTGGTCGCCGCTGAGCGGCCCGACGGTCAGTGTCCCCAGAGAATGGTCGGCCGGAGCCGGCGGTGGCAGGGGTTCGCTCGTCAACGGCGCGTCACACAGGGCACACGCACTCGCCCAGTCCTCGTGTTCGACCCCGCACTGCGAGCACCACTGCACCTCTGCCCTCCCTGTCCCGATCGCCAGACTACGAGGTGAGTCGCACCCCGCCACCGACAGGTTCATGTAGTGGGCGGGCCCCAGCGTCGCCCAGGCCACCCGCCGCCCAGATCCCGGCGTCATGAGAGGTTGCGGCGGGCGGTCCGGCCGCCATCGTCGTGGCACGATTCGACGATGCGAACGTGGTCCGACGGCCATGGAGTGGTCGTGTTGCCGAGTGGGCGTCGCGTGCGGGGACGGGCCCTGCGACGATCGGAGCCGCCGGAGGTCCTTCCGCACTACGGCGTCTACTTCGCGTCCCACGAGCCAACCTGCATTCCCTGGGCGCACACGTGGGTGCACTGTCGCGACTTCAGGTGCCCCGCGGACCCTCAGCTCACGATCTCGGCGCTCCGCCTCGCACTCGAGCGCGCAGGCGAGGAGCGGGTCGAGGTTGGATGCGGCGGCGGGGTGGGTCGAACCGGCCTCGGCCTCGCCATCTTGACGATCCTCGACGGAGTCGAGCCGGCCGCAGCCATCGACTGGGTGCGAAGTCGATACCACCCTCGGGCCGTCGAGACGCCATGGCAACGTCGGTGGGTGCGCCGGGTCGGCACCGAGATCACCGGGTGAGCCCGCCGGGCACGTATCCCTCACCCGGCGATTGGTGACACCCGTCAAGCCGCCATTCTCGGTGCGATCGTAGTCGGGGGGCGACGGCAATCGCACCGAGAAGTCGGCGCAGGTGATTCCGCGGAATCATCGGCGGCGGCGAACTCCCGAAATCTCGGTGTTTCGCGTTGCTCAGCAACGCGAGGACCCGCGACTTCGCACGCGTGGGGTGCCCTCGAGGTGCCGGTAGGGCACCCGGTCGGATCGGGATCAGAGCGAGGCGATGAGGCGCTCGACACGTTCGTCGGTGGCCTTGAACGGGTCCTTGCACAACACGGTGCGCTGCGCCTGGTCGTTCAGCTTCAGGTGCACCCAGTCGACCGTGTAGTCACGCTTGCGCTCTTTGGCCCGGCGGATGAACTCGCCCCGCAGGCGTGCACGGGTGGTCTGCGGCGGGGTCTCCATCGCCTCGGCGATCGCCGCGTCGCTCACGATGCGCTCGACCCGGCCGGCTCGCTGCAGCTTGTAGAAGACCGACCGCTCGCGGCTGATGTCGTGGTACTGGAGATCGAGCAGCGAGACCTTGGGGTGGTTCAGCGGCAGGTCGTGGCGCTCGCGGTAGGCCTCGATCAGGTTGTGCTTGGTCACCCAGTCGATCTCACGGTCCAGGCTGAGCGGGTCACGCTCGAGGCCGGCCATGACGTGCTCCCACATGCCCAGCGCCTGCTTCTCCTGGGGCAGCAGATCGTGGTTCTCGGCGTAGCGCAACGCCCGGCTCAGGTACTCCGACTGGATCTCGATCGCCGAGGCTTCGCGCCCGTTGGCCAGCCGCACCCGACGCTGACAGGTGATGTCGTGGCTGATCTCGCGGATCGCCCGGATCGGGTTCTCGAGCGTCATGTCGCGCAGCACCACCGACGGGTCCTCGAGCATGCGCAGGATGAGCGACGCCGCGCCGACCTTCAGGAAGGTGGCGTACTCGCTCATGTTCGAGTCGCCGACGATCACGTGCAGGCGCCGGTAGCGGTCCGAGTCGGCGTGCGGCTCGTCGCGGGTGTTGATGATCGGACGTGACCGGGTGGTCGCGGACGAGACGCCCTCCCAGATGTGCTCGGCGCGCTGGGAGATGGAGAACTGCGCACCGCGGGCGGTCTGCAGCACCTTGCCGGCGCCGGCGTAGATCTGGCGGCTCACCAGGAACGGGATGAGGACCTCGGTGTAGTGGTTGAGGTCGTCCTCCCGGCTGGTCAGGTAGTTCTCGTGGCACCCGTAGCTGTTGCCCGCCGAGTCGGTGTTGTTGCGGAACAGATAGATGTCGCCGCGGATGCCCTCCTCGGCCAGGCGCTGCTCGGCGGACTCGACGAGCTGCTCGAGGATCCACTCCCCCGCCTTGTCGTGCGCGACAAGGTCGTGCAGCGAGTCGCACTCGGGCGTCGCGTACTCGGGGTGCGAGCCGACGTCGAGGTACAGCCGGGCACCGTTGGCCAGGAACACGTTGGACGACCGACCCCACGACACCACGCGCCGGAACAGGTAGCGGGCGACCTCGTCGGGGCTCAGCCGTCGCTGGCCGCGGAGCGTGCAGGTCACCCCGTACTCGTTCTCGAGTCCGTAGATCCTGCGGTCCATGGAGGCTCAAGCTAGCGGTACTGCTGACGGATGGGGCGCAGCCCCGACCCGGACCTCAGGTCGGCGCGAACGTGGTCGAGGTGCGGGCGAAGCGCACCCCGACGATCCGTCCCCGGTCGTCCATGACCGGCTCCCAGTCGCGCAGCACCAGGCGACCATGGAACCCGGTGTAGGGGCCGTCGAGGATGGTCGTCCACACCACGATCACCGGGAAGCCCAGCTGGATCTCGACCCCGGTCGTGGACTCGACGATCCCGGGTTCGCCCTGGGGTGCCGACGGGGCGATCTCGCGCCACGAGATCCTCCCGGTGCCGCGGCCGACACCGGCGAACGGACCGAGCTCGTCGAAGGTCGCGTCCAGCTCGATGGCGCCCGACGAGCGGTCCGGGCCGTCCCGGCAGTCGAACGACGCGCCGGGCAGCAGCCGCATCTCCTGGCGGGATCCGCCGTCGACGATGCCCGGCTCGAGCACCGCCTCGCCGGTGAACTCGCACTCGAGCTGTCGGAACTCCTCCCCGCTCGTGGCGGCGGGGGCCTCCTGGTTCGGTCGATCGACGACCGACGGCACCGACGTCGTGGGCAGCTCACCCCGCTCGCTCGGCGGTTCCTCCGGCAGGACGTCCGGGACCCAGGACTCCTCGAACTGCCCGTCCATCGGCTCCGGATCGAAGGTCTCCGCCAGATCGTTCAGCGCCCAGACCGCCAGCGCACCCAGGGTGACCACGACGAGCAGCGCGGCGAGGAGCACCACCACCCAGCCCCGACTGCGCCGGGGTGGCTCGTCCTGCGGCCCCAGCGGAGCGTCGGACGGACGGTGGGGCCCGACGCCGAACGGGGACGCCGGACCCGAGTCGCGCTCGGCGCTCGGGAACGGAGGTGGAAGGTGCCCGGTCCCCGGTGGCGGCAGGTGTTCCTGACCCACCGGGGGCGGCGCCGGGGCCCACCGGCCCGGCGGAGGTGGTGCGGGCGCCGGACCCTCTCCCGGCGGCGCCCACCCGTCGTCGGTCACGTCAGGAGCTCAGCGACCTCGTCGTCCTCGATGCGGCGGAACGTCCGGCGACCGTTGCCACGATCGAGCACGGCCACCTCCAGGTCCGCGGCCGACAGCGACCGCTCGGGACCCTCGAGCGCACCGACCGCCGCGCCGAGCGCGGCCTGCAGCGAGCTGCCCCGTGTCCAGGCGCTGTCCAGCCGGGCGCTGATCGCCTCGGCCTCGCCGCCCAGCACGCACGTGCCGTCCTCGTCGATGAGCGTGCCGTCGTAGAGGATGTGGAAGAGGTGGTCGTCGTCGGCCTCGCGGCCGACCTCGGCGACGAGGATCTCCACCTCCATCGGCTTCATCTCGTGGGTGAACACCTGACCGAGCATCTGGGCGTACTGGTTCGCCAGGCTGCGGGCGTCGACGTCCTCGCGGCTGAAGGAGAAGCCCTTCAGGTCCGCGTGGCGGACGCCGGCGATGCGGAGCTGGTCGAACTCGTTGTACTTGCCGACCCCGGCGAAACCGATGCGGTCGTAGATCTCGGAGATCTTGCGCAGCATGCGCGACGGGTTCTCCGCGCACAGGAGGATGCCCTCGTCGAAGGTGCAGGCGACGAGCGCTCGCCCGCGGGCGATGCCCTTCCGGGCGTAGTCCGCCCGGTCCTTCATCATCTGTTCGGGAGCGACGTAGAAGGGGGTCGTCATGACACGGCCCCCCGCTCCTCGGCCACACGCTCGAGCAGCGCCAGGTACCGCAGGCGTAGCTCCTCGTCGTCGACCCGGTCGAAGCCGCTGGCGGTGATCGTGGCGACCACGGGGTAGATCCCGCGCACCAGGTCGGGTCCGCCGGTGGCCGAGTCCTCGTCCGCGGCCTCGTAGAGGGACCGCAGCACCAGGTCGACCGCCGTCTGGTGGTCCATGTCGTCGCGGTAGCCGAGCTTGATGACCGTCGTCGCGTGCAGGCTGCCCGAACCGGTCGTCGCGTAGTCGGACTCCTCGTAGCGGCCGCCGGTCACGTCGTACTGGAAGAGTCGGCCGAGCGACCGATTGGTGTCGTAGCCGGCGAAGATCGGCACCACGGCCAGACCCTGCATGGCGGCGGGCAGGTGGTTGCGCACCATCTGCGACAGCTGGTTCGCCTTGCCCTCGAGGCTGAGGGGCGAGCCCTCCACCTTCTCGTAGTGCTCGAGCTGCAGCTGGAACAGCCGCACCATCTCGACCGCCGGACCGGCGGCACCCGCGATGGCGACACCGGAGTGGCGATCTGCGGGGAACACCTTCTCGATCGTGCGGTGGCTGATGAAGTTGCCCGACGTGGCACGACGGTCACCGCCCATCACGACGCCATCGCCGTAGCGGACGGCGACGCAGGTCGTGCCGTGGGTGATCTGGAACCGTGCGTCGATCGGGCTGTCGGGCGGCGCGGGGGCAAGCCCGGCGCGGCGCACCAGGGCGGCGAAGTCCGGCCCCGGGTCGTCGCCGAGAGTGAAGTTCGGGAGTGTCACGGGCCGCAGGCTACAAGCAGAGCCCGACGGCTCACTCCCCGCCCTTCTGGATGTACGACTTCACGAAGTCCTCGGCGTTGGTCTCGAGCACGTCGTCGATCTCGTCGAGCAGTTCGTCGAGCTCCGCCTTGATCTTCTCGCCGGTCTCCGTGGCAGCCGGTTCCTCGACCACCTCGTCCTCACGACGCTGCGGGGCTGGCTTCTTCTTGAGTTCACGTTCTGGCATCTTCGTCCTCCGCGTCGACGTCACCGTACCGCGCGCCACCGCGGAACTCGCGGCGCCTTTCCAGGTGGTCGCACACGGACGCCGTCGCGCCGCCGACGGCCCTCAGGCCCGGAGTCGGGCCAGCAGATCCGAGGCCGAGGTGGCCGCGTCGATCAGGGGCCCGACGGCGTCGCGTGTGCCGCGACCCGGCTCGAGCATCGGGACCCGCTGGAGCGACGCCTCGCCGACGTCGAACACCAGGGAGTCCCAGTTCGCGGCGACGATGTCGTCGGGGAACCTCGCCAGGCAGCGTCCACGGAAGTACGCCCGGGTGTCCGCCGGGGGCTCGTGCACCGCAGCATGCACCTGCTCGTCGGTCGTGAGGCGCTCCAGGCCGACCCGGTGTGCGAGCGACGAGCCCGGCCGGAGGTCGTGGTACTGCAGGTCCATCGCGGCGAGGCGAGCGTCGCTCCACTCCAGGCCGTGCCGATCGCGGTAGCCGTCGAAGAGCCGGTACTTGGCGACCCAGTCGAGCTGGCCGGCGAGCTCCATCGGGTCCCGCTCGAGCGCGTCGAGCACGGACTCCCAGCGGTCGAGCACCAGCTCGCCGACGTCCACCCCGACCGGCTCCAGGCCGTGTGACGTCGCGTAGGCCCGCGCCCGCTCGAGCAGGTGCCACTGGATCTCCAGCGCGGTCATGGTGGAGCCGTCCGCCAGCAGGATCGGCTCGCTCAGCCCGACGTCGCGGGAGACCTGGTGCATGGTCGACACCGGGCGGGCGAACTGGATCGGGTCGCCGAGCGCGTCGTCGTCGACCATCGCGAGCACCAGCGCGGTCGTACCGAGCTTCAGGAAGGTCTGCACCTCGCTCATGTTGGCGTCGCCGGCGATGACGTGGAGCCGACGGTACTTCTGCGCGTCCGCGTGCGGTTCGTCGCGGGTGTTGATGATCGGGCGCTTGAGCGTGGTCTCGAGGCCGACCTCCTCCTCGAAGAAGTCCGCCCGCTGCGTGAGCTGGAAGGCGACCTCGTCGGAACGGCTGCCGGGCAGCTCCGAGCCCACCTTGCCCGACCCGGTGAAGATCTGGCGGCTGACCAGGTGCGCCGTCGCGTGGGCCACGATGCGACCGAACGGCGTGGCGCGGTCCAGCAGGTAGTTCTCGTGGCAGCCGTAGCTGTTGCCCTTGCCGTCGGAGTTGTTCTTGTAGACGACGATCTCCTGGCCCTCGGGCAGGACCGAGCGCGCAGCGTCCATCGACCGCAGCAGGATCTCCTCGCCGGCGCGGTCGTAGAGCTGGGCCTGGAGGGCGTCGCGGCACTCGGGTGCGGAGAACTCCGGATGGGCGTGGTCGACGTAGTAGCGGGCCCCGTTGGTCAGCACGGCGTTCACCAGGTGCGTCTCGATCTCGGGTGCCATCGACAGTCGCAGCGAGTCGCCCCGGGCGTCGTTGCCGGGCGACTCGTCCTCGAAGTCCCAGTCCACCCGGGGCGCTGCACCCCGTGCCGCGGCCAACGAGGAGAGGTAGGCGTTGATCAGCATCGACGACGCGGAGATCGGGTTGGACTCCGCAGCCCCGCGCACGACGATGCCGTACTCGGTCTCGATGCCACAGATCTTCGGAACCGCCATCAGGTGCTCTCCTCGTACACGACGAACCCTCGTCCCCGGTCGTGCAGGTCGTTGAAGCGCTCGATCCACGAGCGGGGGACGCCGGCGTCCACGGCCAGGGCCACGGCCAACGGGCTGTCGAACGCCAGGACCGCGAACGGATCCTGGGGGCGCACCCTACGGCGGATGGCGTCGTCCAGGGCGCGCAGCTCCGCTCGTTGGTCCGGGGTGAGCGGATCCCAGCGCGCCACTTCGCGGCCGTCGACGGCGTCGGTCGGGTCCAACCGCTCCAGCGCGACGACGTGCAGGACTTCGTCCACGTCGTCGTCATCGGCCAGGCGCCACTCGCCGTACTGCAGCTCGGCGTGCTCGTCGGGCGGCGCGAACACGTCGTACCCGGCCTGCTCGAGCATCAGGAGCATCCCCGGCCCGGCGGCGCCCCAGTCGCGCGGGTCATCTGCGCGCACGAGGTAGGAGAGATCCGGGTCCAGCGCGTCGATCGTCGGTGCCTGCAGCTCCTCGAGCGCGACCGACATGCCGTCGTTGGGCAGCGTGGCGCCACCGGCGACCGTCGTGACCACCGCAGCGGCGCCGACCAGCGACGTGACGCACGCGAGCCCGACGACGACGAACGACTCGACCGGCGCCGTCGTGCTCGCGCCGAACCGTCGGAGCCCGGCGCCGGTCAGCGCCCAGACCAGCCCGACGAAGGTGAACAGCGACACGGCCCACCACCAGCGGAGCAGGTAGGGGCCCAGCTGACCGGTCAACCTGGACGTCGAGAGCAGTCCGAGGGCGATCGCGGTGAGCGACACCGCTGCCCAGCCCACCTCCTCACGACGTCGCCCGCGCAGGGCGAGCACCAGCATCGCGACCATGCCCGTCACCACGGCAGCGGTCCACGGCACGGCGGTGCCGCGCGCGTCGTTGACCACGTCCACCTCGCCCGCCCCCGACCACGGAGCCGGCACGCCCAGCTGCACGTTGGCGATCTCCCACGCGCTCCCCCACCCTGCGACGACGTCGCCGGGCCCGGTCGCGTAGTCCACGAGCTCGCTGAGGTTCCCGGGGTCGTTCGTCAGCTGTTCGATGAGCGCGGGCGACCAGCAGACGAGCAGTGCGAGCACGGTGGCGGCCAGGACCTGGAGGCGCTGTCGTACCCCTCCGTCGCGGTCGGGACCCGGCCACATCGCCCACACCAGGCCGAGCACGCCGAGGCCGCCGACGAGCGGCGCGTAGCCGACATGGCACTGGACGCAGAAGGTGCCGATGGCGGCCGCCCACGGCAGGGCCCACCGGCTCGCGCAGGTCGCCGCCCACACCAGCACCACGAACAGCACGAAGGGGAAGAACGCGACGTAGGGGTTCCACGGATCGACGGACTGCTCGACGCCCATGGCGAGCACCGCCAGCACGAGCGCCAGGGCGAGGAGGCCGCTGAGCAGGGGCCCGGCGCGCCGGTGCGCCACGACCACGGCCGCGGCGACGCTCGCGGACGCGATGATCGCGACGCCGATCACCAGGCCGTCGTTGCCCAGGACCCATGTGAAGGGGGCGAGCACCCAGAACATGAGGGGGCCCGGATGCGCCCACCCCCACCTCGACCACGCGCCGACGAGCGGGGTGTGCGACCCGCCGACGTCGTCCACCCGGAGCGCGCCGAGCGCCAGGTCGCCGGCCGGGTGCCAGGACCCGGCCACGACCAGGATCGCCCCGATCAGCAGCGGCGCGACCACCGCCACGACCTGCACGGCCAGGAGTCCGCGCCCGAAACCCGTGGGCTGCGGACGGGCCGTGGCGCCCGGTCGTGGTGTCGGTCGTCGCGTCGGTCGACCGACGTCCTCAGAGGTACTGGCCGGTGGCGACACGCTCGATGGATCGGCCACCCTCGGGGTCGGCGTCGACGTGGTGCACGAGGGTGCGCACGTACACGATGCGTTCGCCCTTCTTGCCCGAGATCTTGGCCCAGTCGTCCGGGTTGGTCGTGTTCGGCAGGTCCTCGTGCTCCTTGTACTCCTGGTGGATCGACTCGATCATGTCGCGGACCCGGATGCCGGTCGCGCCCTCGGCGAGCTGGCGCTTGATCGCGAGCTTCTTGGCCCGGCGCACGACGTTCTCGATCATGGCCCCGGACGAGAAGTCCTTGAAGTACATGATCTCCTTGTCGCCGTTCTGGTACGTCACCTCGAGGAACTGGTTCTGCTCGTCGGTGCGGTACATCTCGTCGACGGTCTGCTCGATCATCGCCCGCACGGCCTTGTCCGGGTCCCCGCCACCGAGCCGCGCGACCTCGTCGGGGTCGAGCGGCAGGTCGGAGGTCAGGTAGCGGCCGAAGATCTGCGCGGCGGAGCTCTCGTCGGGGCGGTTGATCTTGATCTTCACGTCCAGGCGACCGGGTCGCAGGATGGCGGGATCGATCAGGTCCTCACGGTTGGAGGCGCCGATCACGATCACGTTGCGCAGCGTCTCGACGCCGTCGATCTCCGCCAGCAGCTGCGGCACGATCGTCGCCTCCATGTCGGAGGAGATGCCGGTGCCCCGGGTGCGGAAGAGGGACTCCATCTCGTCGAAGAAGACGATCACCGGCGTGCCGTCCTCGGCCTTCTCCCTCGCCCGCTGGAACACGAGGCGGATGTGACGCTCGGTCTCCCCGACGTACTTGTTGAGCAGCTCGGGGCCCTTGATGTTCAGGAAGAACGACCGTGCCTCCTTGCCCGTCGCCTCGGTCACCTTCTTGGCGAGGCTGTTGGCCACGGCCTTGGCGATGAGGGTCTTGCCGCAGCCGGGGGGCCCGTAGAGCAGGATGCCCTTGGGTGCCGGCAGGCGGTACTCGCGGAACAGGTCCTGGTGCAGGAACGGCAGCTCGACCGCATCGGTGATCTGCTCGATCTGCTCGTCGAGGCCGCCGATGTCCTCGTAGGAGATGTCGGGCACCTCCTCGAGCACGAGCTCCTCGACCTCGGCCTTGGGCAGCTTCTCGAGCAGGAGCCCCGAGCGGCTGTCCATCAGCACGATGTCGCCGGCACGCAACGTCGTGCCGCGCAGCTGGCCGGCGAGCTCGGCGACGCGCTCCTCGTCGGCGCGTCCCACCACCAGCGCCCGTCGACCGTCGTCGAACAGCTCCTTGAACGTGACGATCTCGCCGGACTGCTCCGGTGAGCGCACCATCACCACGTTGTACGCCTCGTTGAGCACGACCTCGGCGCCGCTGGTCAGCTCCTCGGGCTGGATCGCGGGCGACACCTCGACGCGCATCTTGCGACCGGCGGCCTGGACGTCCACGGTGTCGTCGTCGTTGACGCCGAGCAGGGTCGCGTACGCGGCGGGCGGCTGCGTGAGCTTGTCGACCTCGTCGCGCAGCGCGGCGATGTGATCGCGGGCCTCACGCAGGGTGTAGGTCAGCTTCTCGTTCTGGCTGACCGCCTGGGCGAGCTGGCCCTTGGTCTCGAGCAGGCGCTCCTCGAGGGTGCGCACCCGCTTGGGCGCGTCCTGGAGGCGGCGGACCATCGAGGCGACCTCGTCCTCGAGCTCACGGACCTGCGCACGCAACGTCTCGGTGTCCTCGACCTCCCCGTCGCCGTCGGAACCGGTCTCCTCGAAGCCATGGTCGTCCACTGGCGTCTCCCTCGTTCGTCGCTGCAGTGCCGTTCTACCGCGTCCACGCGGTCGAACCGCGCCAGGTGTCCAGCGTTCACAGAACCGTGACGGATTTCCACCGGGATTGCCGTGCAAATTGGTGACGCGGGCTACACTGTGGCCAACGCACAACGGGTCTCCGGTGCCCTCCGGGGCCGAGCGACGGAAGGTCAACCACCATGGGTTTGAAGGTCTGGATCGATCAGGATCTCTGCACGGGTGACGGTCTCTGCGAAGAGATCTCCCCGGCGGTGTTCACGTTGCTCGACGACGGACTGGCCTACGTCAAGGAAGGCGACAAGGTCTTCTCCGACCCGGGCGGCGCCGAGGGTCTCGCGGAGATCCCCGACAAGGAGCTCGAGGGCGTCATCGAGTCCGCCGAGGAGTGCCCCGGCGAGTGCATCTTCATCGAGGCGGAGTGATCGTCCGGCCGTCGGTGAGCCACGGCCGGAGCTGATCGGGTCGACGAACGAACGACGACGGCCCGCACCCCTCGGGGGTGCGGGCCGTTGCGCGTCCTGGGACCAGTCCGATCGTCAGGGCTCGGTGGTGGTCGGCTCGGTCTCGCTGGTCGTCGTCGCCGGCTCCGTCGTCGTCGGCGCCGCAGTGGTGGTGGGCGCCGCCGTGGTCGTGGGCGCCTGCGTCGTGGTGGGGCGCTCCGTGGTCGTCGTCTGCTCGGTGGTCGTGGTCGACGAGCTGGTCGTCGTCGTGGTGTCGTCGCCACCCGAGTCGTCGCGCACGACGAGGAAGATGATCAGCAGCACCGCGACGATGAGCAGCGAGATCACGGCGACTGCCCAGCCCGGCACGCCGCCCGACGCAGGTGCGGGCGGTGGCGTGCCACCCGGCGGGGGCACGGCGGCGGGATCGGTGGGCGGCACGCCCTGGGCCGGTGTCGCCGGCATGGCCGTGGTCGGATCGTCGGCGGGGCCCATCGCGGACGTGGGGTCGCGCGGGTCGTACCCCGGGCCCTCGGGTGGGACGTTGCTCACTGCGGCACCTCCTGGTGGATCTGGCGCCACCGTACCGATCGGGTGCACCGCCGACGGGGATGACCCGGATCGGCCCGCGGGCGCTCAGCTGGTGCAGGCGCCCGTGCTCACGCGACCCGTCGCGCCGCGTCCGAGCAGCTGGCGCAGCTCGTCGATGGCGAGCGCGTAAGCCACCTCGGGCCGATCGGGCGCGACGGCGACGGCCACCCCGACGACCGACCCGTCGGCGCGCAGCACCGCGGAGCCCGAGTCCCCGGGCTCGAGCGCCGAGGCGAGGGCGAGGATCTGGCGGTCCACCGTCGCTCGGTCGTAGATGTCGTAGCCGCGGGCGTCGAGCAGCTCGCCGATCGCGAACGGCGACGGCGCGAACGGCCCGCCGCCGGGGAACCCCATGACCAGGCCCTGGTCGCCCTCGGCGGGCTCGGCGACCGGCAGTGCCGGTCGGTCCAGATCGGTCGCCACCAGCGCCAGATCGACCGCGGGGTCGAACGCCACGACCTGGCCGCCCGCCCGCGCGCCGTCGGGCGTGTCGAGCTCTAGGACGTCGCTGCCGGCGACGACGTGCGCGTTCGTCGCGACGATGCCGTCGGCCACCACGAAGCCGCTGCCCGACTGGACGCGCCCGCAGGCCTCGGACCGGATGCGCACCACGCTGCGTGCCGCGGTGTCCAGCACCTCCTGGCTGACGGTGCTGCCGGTCGGCGCGTCGGTGATGTCGGGCGCCCGCCGCAGCCCGGTGAACAGCTGCGGGAAGTCCCCGCCCACGAGCTGCTGCTCGAGCCGTGCGATCTGCGGGGGCGGGTCCGGGAGGTGCTCGTCGACGAGCGCGGCGAGCGTCGACCCGCGGGTGGACGCCGACGGCCATCCCTCGGCGTCGGCCATGACCGGCACGACCAGCCAGGCCAGGACCGCCACACCGACGATGCCGAGCAGGAGGCCCCCGGCAGCGTCGAGCTGCCGGGCGGCGCTGCTGTCGACCTCGGCGCGCAGTCGCGCCCCGATCGCCGCGCCGATGCCCTGGCCGAGCGAGGCGAGCAGCACCAGCAGTGCCGTCGACACCAGCACGACCGACAGGTCCGACTGCAACGACATGCGCTCGACGAGCTCGGGCAGGATCACGATCGCGGCCGCCAGACCGAGCGCGGCACCGATCCAGCCCGAGAGTCGTCGCAGGAAGCCCAGACGCCAGCCGCCGTACGCCGCGAACGCGGCGAGGACGATCAGGATCAGGTCGAGCCCGTTCACGGCGCGGGCGGGTCCGCGGTCAGCCGGCCCCGAGGCGGGCGTGGGTCAGGAAGCCGGTGTGGGCGACCATGCGGTGGTCGGGGCGTACGGCGTGGCCCTCGACGTACCACCCGCGCTGGAGCACCTCGACGGTCTCCTCGGCGAAGAAGCGCGACCGGTGCAGCGCCTCGCGGAGCTGCTGGACCTGCACGACGCTCGGTGTGTACGCCACGAGGATGCCGCCGGGGCGCATCGACGCCTCCGCGTGGGGCACGACCCTCCACGGCTCGGGCAGGTCGAGCACGACCCGGTCGATGTCCTCCGCCTCGATGCCGTCGTAGCAGTCGCGCAGCTCGACCTGGTAGCGATCGAGCGCCGCAGGACCGAGGAACTGCTCCACGTTGGCCCGAGCGCGGTTGGCGAAGTCCTCACGCAGCTCGTAGCCGACGATGTCCGCGCCGGCGCGCAGCATGCCCATGGACAGCGCACCGGATCCGACGCCGGACTCGAGCACGCGGACCCCGGGGCCGATGTCGGCCATCATCAGGATCGGTCCGATGTCCTTCGGGTAGATCACCTGCGCGCCGCGAGGCATCTTGAGGATGAACTCCGACAGCGTCGGGCGCATCACCACGTACGCCTGCCCCCGGCCGGTGTGCACCTTGGAGCCCTCGGGCAGCCCGATCACGTCGTCGTGGGGGACGAAGCCTGAGTGCGAGTGGAACTCCTTGCCGGACTGCAGCACGACGGGGTACTTGCGCCCCTTGCTGTCGAGGAACTGGACGAGATCGCCCTGGGACAAGGTGCCGCTCACGTGGATGCCTCTGTGGTTCGTCGGGGTCGTTCGCTCAACTGCACCGGTTGTGCCGTGGCCTTCTCGACCAGCCGGCAGAACGCGCAGACCTCGGACCCGCTGGGTCCGCCGCAGCGCACGCAGGTGGTCATCGGGGCGCGATCGGGGTCGGCGGCGACGCCGGCGCGGAACATCTCGGCGGCACGGCGCAGGTAGCCGAAGTAGAAGTCGGCCTTCGAGCCCGGCGACTGCAGCTCGATCTCGTTGAGCGCGTCCTTGTAGCCGAGGTGCTTGTTGCCTGCGGACATCGGGCACTCGTCGACCAGGTAGTCGATGCCGGAGATGATGCAGTAGGCCGCCGTCTCGCGCTCGGAGAGCCGCACGAGGGGTTTGACCTTCTTGGGGAAGCCGTCGTGTGCGTCGAGCACCGGCATCTGCCGTGCCAGGTACTCGGTCTGCCACCTCAGAACGTTGCCGAACAGCACCGCCGCCTCGTCATCGAGGTTGTGGCCGGTGACCAGGACGTCGTAGCCGCCGTCGAGCGCGGCCCGGTCGAACAGGTGGCGCTTGGAGGTGCCGCACGCGGAGCACGGCGCACGGCGCGCGGCTCGGGAGCCGGTGGGGATGTCGTAGCCGTACTCGGAAGGGAGGTCGACCTCGATGAGGTGCAGCGAGCGCTCCTGCGCGAACTCGCGGGCATGGCGCCCCGAGACGTCGCTGTAGTCGCCGATGCCCAGCCCGATGTAGAGCCCGTCGGCCCGATAGCCGAGCTGCACGAGCAGGTCCCAGGCCGCGAGCGAGTCCTTGCCGCCCGACACGGCAACGAGCACGCGGTCGTCGGGGTCGAGCATGTCGAACTCCGAGATCGCCCGGCGCACCTGCTCCGCGCAGAACGCCCGGAAGTGGTCGCTGCAGAAGTTGGCGTTTGCCCTCCGCACGTCGAGCACGGCGGGCCCTCGGCACACGCGGCACTTCACGCGGCGCCACCCGAGATCACCGGACGGATCTCGACCTCGTCGTCATCGGCCAGCATCGTGTCGCCCGGCACCAGCTCACGGTTGCGGATCACCAGCACGGACTCCCTGTTCAACGCGAGGCGGTCCAACAGGACCGACACCAGGACGGGTCCGGGCATCGTCTCGGTCCTCGTGGGGTTGCGCAGACGCACGATCACGTTCCCCATGATGGACGACCCCGGCCCGGGCGGACAGTCGACCGGACGGGCCGGTCGACCACGTCGTGTGACCGACGGTGTCAGTCGAAGACGGTCACCCTGGAGCGACGGCGGGCCGACGAGCGGTGCGCACGCGCCCGGTCGAAGCTCTCCGCCCGTGCGGCGTCGAGCTCGCCGTTCACCGTGGCCAGGTCGGCGTGGAGCTTGGCCTGGCGGGGCGTGGGCCGCATGAGCCGGTCGAAGCGCTCACCCCGTGCCGCCTCCGCCGCCTCGAGTCGGCGATGACGCCGGCGTCCGACCTTGGTGCGCCCGAGGCGCCGTTGGGTGCGCTCCAGGCGCCGTGCCGCGCGCAGCTGACGTCGGGTGGGTCGGGCGGCCTTGCGGTCGCGCTCGGACAGGGCACGCTGACGGGCCGCGAGCTTGCGCTCGCGGCGGGTCGCGGGCGGTCGTGCGATGACGGTGTACGACTCACCGGGGCGGAGCCGCACCGTGGTCAGCCGCTCCTCGTCGTGGTCGAGGGCCTTGCGGACCTCGTCCGCCAGGTACACGGTGCCCCGGCCCGCCAGGTCGGCGCCGAGCCCGTCGCCGAACACCCGCGAGAGCACCAGGGCGCTCATCTGCTTGAGCATCAGGAGCGACGGACCTCGATCACGGCGGAGGACCGCTTGCCGCCGCGACGTCCCAGCAGGAAGGCGACGATCAGCAGCAGCAGCGCGACGCCCGCACCCACCGCGACCAGCTGGTTCTTGGCGCTGTCGACCTGCTCGCGTGCGTCGCCCTGGATCGAACCGAGCTTGGCCTTGATGTCGTCCGGGGTGATCTGGCCGTCGGGCGTGGGCTGGGTCATCGGGCACCTCGTGAGGTCGGGGCGGGAGCCGGTGAGGACGACGAGGACGCCATCCGCATGAGCTTCATCAGGAACAGCGCTGCGATGATCGCGCCGGTGAGCGCCGTGATCAGGTAGGGCAGCCACGTCCAGGTGGGGTCCTGGAAGAACGCGATCTCCTGGAGCCCGCGCAAGAGGGCGAGCAGCAGCAGGAAGATGCCGGTGCCGAGCAGGACCGAGCCGGCGATCCCGAAGCCGAGGTAGCGCCCGAGGGTCTTGAGCGGGTCGACGGTCTCCTGCTTGGCGTAGTCGACGACGAGCGTCTTGAGCTCAGCGATCTGCGTGGCCGCGCCCTTCGGTTCGGGCTGTTTCGACCAGGGAAGGCCGGTGGGCTTGGGCACGTGATCCTCCTGTGCGTCGGTGACATTTGTAGCACCCGCCACGTGCCCACCGAGGACGACGGCTCAGCCGTCCTCGCCACCACGTTGCGCCTCGAGGACGATGCGCTGGTCCTCGAGCAGCTCCTCGAGCAGCGCGACACGTACCCGCAGCGTCGGCGTCGACAGAACACGCTGGCGGTCGAGCGGACCCAGCGGGCTGAGCGTGGCGAGCTGGTACACCCGCAGCGACGGGTCGTCGCTCAGTGCGGGTCGCTCGTCGACCTCGGTCGGATCGCCGTCGACCAGCCCGATCTCGACCGCCAGGCGTGCCAGCTCGTGCACCGTCGCGGCACATCGATCGATCGCCGGCCCGAGGTTGGCTGTCTCCGGCCCGTCCGTCCCGCTCGCCTCGCCGGCACCGTCCGACGCATCGGGGTCGTCGGGCCAGTCGCGCACGAGGGCACGTGGGAACGGGTCGTCCTCGAGCCACTGCTCCACCACGATCCGACGGGTCCCGACCGCCAGCAGCGAGACCTGACCGTCGGCGTGACGGGCGATCTCGAGGATCCTCGCCACGCAGCCCACGGTGGTGCGGACCTCGCCGCCGCCCACCTCGCTACCCCGTTCGATGAGCACGCTGGCGAACTCGGGCTCGTCGGCGAGCAGCACGGTGTCGACCAGCACGCGGTAGCGGGGTTCGAACACCCGCAGCGGCAGCGCCATCCCCGGCAGCAGGACGGAGCCGAGCGGGAACATCGGGAGCTCCACGGGGGCGGCCGATTCGTGCACGAGCGGCCGTTCAGGTCCCGGGCGCCACGGGCGCACCCGGCGAGAGCTCGGTCAGCTCCGGTCGGTCGGGATAGCTCAGCATCGACTCGAGGAGGTCGGCCTGCAGCGCCTCATCCGCCTCGTTCACCTGACGGTCGGTGGTGTTGATGATGTAGGAGAAGCCGAGGTTCCGCTCCGGCACCGTCTGCAGCCACCCGGACAGGGCGGTCACGGGGCGCAACGTACCGGTCTTGGCGCGCACACGGCCCTGGAGGTCCGCCTCCAGGAGGCGGTCGTCCAGCGTGCCGGGCTCGCCGGGTCGTGCCAGGCCGTTCGCCACGACGCCGTCGGTCCCCTGCTGCTCGAGCAACGCCGACACGTACCGGCAGGTGAGGCGGTTCTGCTCCGAGAGCCCGGAGCCGTCGACGATCTCCGTGCCCTCTGCGGGCAACCCGGACTCCTCGATCCAGGTGCGGATCGCCGCGAGCCCCGCCTCGGTCGACCCGGTGTCGCTGGTCTGCACGCCGATCTCCTTGACCAGCATCTCCATCGTCGTGTTGTCGGAGAACCGCAGGCCCTCGTCCACGAGCTCGGCGACGGTCAGCGACGTCACCTCGGTCAGGGGGGCGGCGTCCTCGGGAGCGACCCCCGCGGTCGGCTCCCCCGCGACCGTCACGCCGCGTTCCTCGAGGAGCTGGGTGAGCACCGCGGCGGCGTGCACCGGCGGATCGCTGCCCGGGCCGGTCGTCGCGCTCCACGCGTCGTTCACGGTGAGCGCCGAGAGGGGGCCGGACTGGCCCTGGGTGAGATAGCGCTCCGGCCAGGAGTCGATGATCCGCACGTCGTCGTAGCGGGAGTCGTCGCCGACCACCGAGCCGGTGATCTCACGGATGCCGGTTGCCACGATCTGATCGGCGACCGCCTCCATCTGCGTCGCCGGCTGGCGGCCGTTGGGCAGCTGGTTCAGGTACGAGTCGGTGCTGAGCAGCGGGTCGCCCCCGCCGATCATGTAGAGGTTGCCGCGCACGACCCGCCCGTCGGTCGGATCGCCGTCGGTCACGAACCGGGTCGTCAGGCGCGACTGCGGGTCCAGGAGCGCGAGCGCTGCAGCGCCGGTGACGATCTTCAGGTTGGACGCCGGCACGACCTGCGCCGTCTCGTTGCTCGACACCAACGGCACCGCACCCTCACGGACCTGCAGGCACGAAGCGGGGGGCGTGCGGGCGAGCACCGGGTCGATCGCGGCACGGAGGTTGCGCACCGCGACGGGTCGCGACACGAGCTCGGGCACCCGGCGTGCGGACAGCACCGGCGTCGCTGCGACCAGCTCGGGCGGCGGCGCGGACGCCGACTCGACGTCACCCTCGGTGAACCACCCGACGGCGATGAGCGCGAGGCCGATCACCCCGAGCACGCAGGCGGCCCACCAGATCGGGCGGGCGGACACGGTCCGGCGGCGACGGGTCGGTCGGCGCCGCACGATCGGCTCCACCGGCTCGTCCTCGACCGGCACCTGTCCGGGGATCTCGCGCTGGCGTTGCACCATCGGCATCCCGACGTTGGCCCGGAACCGCTCCGGATCGAGCGGTGTCGCCCCGGCCCGTTCGGCGGGGGTGCGTCCGGGTCGTCGTTCGGGTGGCGTCTCGTCCTGGGGCGGCTCAGCCATCGTGGGACACCTGCGGTGGGAGCTCGTCGAGCGCCAGACCGCGCCGCTGCAGGTACCGGCTGCGTCGCCACAGGTGCCCGAGCGCCGTGACGGCACGGTCCGCCGATCCGTAGCAGAGGCGCCCGGTCGCTCGGACCGTGGCTGGGCCCGCGTTGTCGGGGAATGCGACGGCGAGCTCGGTGGCGGTCAGGATCGGCTTGCCGGTCGCGACCGACACGTCGTGCGCCGCCTGCGCGAACCGGCTGTCCTGGCGCTCGTGGTACGCCACGATGCGCTCCACGTCGGGATCGGTGCCGAAGGGGCCCTCACGCAGCATCCGGGCCTGGTTCGACTGGATCCCGAGGCCGAGGTACACGACCGCGTCCACGTCGTCGTGCGATGCGATGAGCTCGAGCACCGTCGGGATGGTGTCGCGGGTCTCGCCGCCGGCGAGGTCGACGGGGTTGCTGCGGCTCCACCGAGGGGGCAGGTGCTCGTCGATCGCGTCACGCAGGTCGTCGGGCAGCTCGATCAGGTCCAGGTCCGGGTCCCGGGTGATGGCATCGGCGGTCACCACGCCCCACCCACCAGCGGTGGTCATGACCACGACGCGGTTGCCGCGCGGCAGCGGTTGGGTGGCGAACGTCGCCGCGGCTTCGAACGCCGACTCGACCGTCGCCGCGCGGGTCACCCCGGCCTGGCGACAGGCGCCGTCGAAGGTGCGGTCGTCGCTCGACAGCGAGCCCGTGTGGCTCGCCGCGGCACGGGCGCCGCCGGCGGTCGCCCCGCCCTTCACGAGCACGAGCGGCATGCGCTCGGCGACCGACCGGATCGACTCGAAGAACCCCCGCCCGTCGGCGATCCCCTCGACGTAGGCCAGGCCCACGCCGGTCGCCGGGTCGTCCGCGTAGTGGCGCAGGTAGTCCCCCACGCCGGTCGCCGCGGCGTTGCCGGCGGACACCGCACGTGAGATGCCCACACCGGTCGCGCACGACCAGTTCATGAAGCTCGACACGAAGTTGCCCGACTGGCTCGCGACGCCGATGCGCCCGGCCGGCGGGTACGGGGCGACGATCTGGGCGCAGAGCTGCGCCGGGGTCGACACGACGCCCTGCCCGTTGGGGCCGGCGAGCAGGATGCCGAGCTCATCGCACAGCGCGACCAGCTCCGCCTCGTCGCGGCGCCCGTCCTCGCCCGCCTCGCCGTAGCCGGCCGACGTCAGGAACGCGGCACGGACGCCCTTGGCGGCAGCGGTCCTCAACAGGTCGGGGTTCGCCCCCTTCGGCGTGCACACGAAGATCAGGTCCGCTGCGCCGTCGGGGAGCTCGTCGAGCGAGCGCAGGGTCTCGAGGCCCAGCACCGGGCTGCCCTCCAGGTTCGTCGCGAACACCCGGCCCGGATAGCCGTGGGCGAGGACGTTGTGCAGGCTCACGAACCCGAACTTGCCCGGGTGGGTCGAGGCCCCCGCGATGACGACGCCGGCCGGATCGAACAACGCCCGGAACTGCTCCGGTGTCGGGCTCATCGTGCGGCTCCGGTCGTGGTGGCGACCTCGACGAGTGCGTCGACCGCGATCGGCGACGTCCCGCTGATGATGAGCGGGTTGAGGTCGACCGACACGACGTGCTCGGTCGTACCGTCCGCCGCCGGCGCGCCCACCGGCGCGCCTGCCACGTCGGACAGGGCCTGCAGCAGTGCGACGAGCTCGTCTCGGTCGATCGCCGGCTCGCCCCGGAACTCGCCGAGCAGCGCCTGCGTGCGGAGCTGTTCGATCATCTCCAGTGCGTCGACCTCGGTGATCGGCACCAGGCGGATCGCCACGTCGGCGAGCGCCTCGGTCATCACCCCGCCGATGCCCAGGAGGATCGTCGGGCCGAACTGCTCGTCGGTCGACAGCCCGGCGATCAGCTCGCGGGTGCCGCTGATCATCGGCGCCACCAGGACCCCGGTCGCCTCGTCCTCGGGGCGGGCGGCGTCGAGCAGCTCCTGCGCGCTGGTCGCCACGGCGTCGGGGTCCGACAGGCCGAGGCGGACGAGGCCGCGCTCGGTCTTGTGCGCGATGTGCTCCCCGCAGAGCTTCACCGCGACCGGCAGCCCGACCTCGCGGGCCGCATCCGCGGCGTCCTCGGCGGTGGCGACCAGGCGTTCGGGGGCGAAGCGGACTCCGCGCTCGGCGAGGAACGACTTCGAGTCGGCCTCGGACATCGTGCGTGACATGCTCGGCAGGCTACGCAACGGGGTGACCGAGGTGGAGCAGCACCGTCGAGGGGACGGAGGACGTGGTGCGCGGACTGATCGAGGGGTTCTACGGGACGCCGTGGAGCTGGGACGAGCGGATCGAGATCGGACGGGCGCTCGGCGCGGCAGGGATGGACACCTACGTCTACGCGCCCAAGGACGACCCGTTGCACCGGGCGCGCTGGCGCGAGCCCTACGCCGAGGCCGACCTGGAGGCGTTCGAGCGGCTGGCGTCCGAGCAACCGCTGCGGGTCGGCTTCAGCGTCTCGCCGGGGCTCAGCATGGATCCGGGAGATCCGACCGATCGCACGGCGCTGCTCGCCAAGTTCGAACAGCTCGTGGCGCGTGGCGTGTCGCTCGTCGGCGTGCTGTTCGACGACCTGGACCCCGCTCCCGGCCTGGGCGCAGCACACGGATCGGTCACCGCCTGGTTGCGCGAGCGCCTCGACCCGGACGTCGAGCTGTTCATGGTGCCGCTGCACTACACGGGCGTCACCGGCTCGACCTACCTGCGCGAGCTCGACGCAGAGGTTCCTGCCGAGGTCGCGGTCGGGTGGACCGGGCGGTACGTGGTCAACGACACCATCGAGCTCGGCGAGGTATCGGCGTGGTCCGACACGATGGGTGGACGGCGCCCGCTGCTGTGGGACAACACGCCGGTCAACGACGTCCTGATGGCCGACCACCTGTTCACCGGCCCGCTGCGAGGGCGGGACCCGTCGCTTCCGGCTGCGCTGTCGGGCTACCTGGCGAACCCGATGATGCAGGCGCGGGCGAGTCGCCCTGCGTTGCTCTCGGCGGCGGCCTGGCTCCGCGGCGAGGACCCCGAGCTCGCCTGGCAGGCCACCGTGGGCGCGGACCGGGTGCTCATGGAGGGCTGCGACGGGGCGGCACCGGCGTTGCTCGCGGCGGCCGCCGTCGCCGGCGACACGTCGGCCGCCGCCGAGCTCGAGGCGTGGTGCGGGGCCGCGGAACGCTGCGAGGCGGGCGAGCTCGGCCCCGGCGTGCAGCCGTGGGTCGACCAGCTCCGCGCCGAGGCGTCGGTGGCGAAGGTCGCCTGCCAGCTGCTGCGCATGGACGTCGACGAGGCCCGGCGGACCGCACCGCTGCTGTACGTCATGTGGCCCGGCGTGCGGTCCTCGTCGGTCCAGGTGCTCGGCGGGCGCGGTTCGCTCATGCCGGCCCTCGGCCAGGACGAGCACAGCCGCTGGATCGCCGCCGCCGAGTCGTTCCGAGCACCCGCGAGCGTCACGGACCAGCTCGTCGAGGCCGTCTTCGCCCGCCTCACCTGACCCGACCTTGCTGTTGGGTCACCCCCTCCCCCCGGCCCCTTCCGTTCTGTAGTGCGAGATCCGACCTGCAGGTCGGATCTCGCACT